>Ga0194134_10000378_pt1 | contig 69150 bp, 66 predicted proteins | sample TA2KigOff0mmetaG_FD_148602 | JGI IMG/M metagenome (GOLD analysis project Ga0194134, IMG submission 148602) | Freshwater microbial communities from Lake Tanganyika, Tanzania - TA2015056 Kigoma Offshore 0m | ecosystem: Environmental > Aquatic > Freshwater > Lake | place: Tanzania: Lake Tanganyika...
CCACGCCGCTGTTCAACTTCGCCAACACTTTCACCAATGGTCCGCTCGACAATACGCCTGGCGCTCCCATCGGTCAGGGCTTTGCCGCCTTTCTGTTGGGGCAACCTACCGGTGGCAATATTAGCGTGAATGCATCTAGAGCAAACCAGAGCAGCTACACGAGCTTCTACCTGCAGGATGACTGGAAGTTGACCAAAAGGCTCACGGTGAACCTTGGCATGCGCTACGAATTGGAGAGTCCTTTGACTGAACGGTTCAACCGAACCGTAACCGGGTTCGACTTTGCCACCACAAATCCTGTCGAGGCGGCGGCGCGAGCCAACTACGCGGCGAACCCGATCCCTGAAATCTCGCCTGCCAACTTCAGGGTGACGGGTGGCCTATTGTTCGCGAGCCCTCAAGCACGAGACACCTGGAGAACAGACCGCAACAACTTCGCTCCACGAATCGGACTAGCCTATCGGCTAACGAACAAAACAGTGATTCGAACCGGATACGGGATTTTCTTTGACGTCACTGGGTCGGATCGGTCGGGAGTTCTGCAAAGCGGGTTTTCCCAATCGACAAATCTGATTCCGACTCAGAATAACGGGGTCTCTTTTGTAGCCACACTTGCCAATCCATTTCCGGGTGGGATCCAGGCCCCACCAGGAGCATCGCAGGGCTTGCGAACATTCCTGGGGAGAGCAGGCAATCATTTCGATCCCGTTCGGCCGAATCCATACATGCAGCGTTGGTCGATGACAATACAGCGGCAATTACCCTGGACGACAGTCGCCGAAATCGGCTATGTTGGCAACCGTGGCACGCTGCTGCCAGTGACGCGGGAGTTGAACCCAATTCCCCGCCAGTATCTTTCAACTTCCCCGGTTCGCGATCAGGCCACCATCAATTTCCTGACCGCGAATGTGCGCAGCCCCTTTTCTGGGATTGCGGATTTCGCAGGCACCGGCCTGGCGAATCAGAATGTGCAGCGCCAGCAACTGCTGCGACCGTTTCCACAGTTTACCGGCATCGATATTGCAATGCCTGCGGGCTTCTCTCACTACCACTCGTTGCAGGCCCAAATCGAAAAACGATTCAGCAGCGGCGTCACATTTCAGGCCTCTTACACATACTCGAAATTCATGGAAGCTACAAGCTACCTCAGCGATACCGACAGCTTCTTGCACAAGGTGGTTTCCGATGTCGATTTCCCACAGCGCTTCGTTTTGAGCGGTGTTTACGAATTGCCGATTGGCAAAGGTCGATGGATTGGTTCCGGGATGGGGCGCTGGATGAATATGCTAGCTGGCGGTTGGCAGATCGAAGGGATGTACGAAGGACAGTCCGGCAGCCCGCTCGGTTTCGGCAACGCGATCTTCCGCGGCAATCTCAAAGACATTGCTCTGCCCGTCTCAGAGCGGACAACGGATCGCTGGTTTAACACGAACGCCGGGTTTGAACGCATCAACGCCAACGCGCTCGGGCAGAACATCCGCACCATGCCGCTTCGATTCTCCGGCGTTCGCGCTGACGGGATCAACAACCTCGATGCGAGCTTCTTCAAGAACTTCCGCATCAACGAGAAGTACAACGTGCAGTTCCGCATGGAGACGTTCAACATGCTCAACCATGTACAGTTCGCAGCCCCAAATACAGATCCCTTCAACACGAACTTCGGGTTGATTACGGGAGAGCGAGGCCATGGCCAGCGCCAAGTCACCTTTGCGCTGAAGCTATTGTTCTAGCTATTCGAAGCGAATGCGGCTCAAGTCCGCATCGATCTTGGGATGCTGCAGATTCATATCTTCGAGGGTCTGCAGCATGATCTCCGAGACGGCAAGATTTCTGTACCACTTGCGGTTGGCTGGAATGATGTACCACGGAGCATTCCCTTTCGAGCACTTCTCGATCGCGAGCTCAAAAGCTTCGACATAATCATCCCAGAGCTTTCGCTCATCGAGGTCCGCGACATTGAACTTCCAATTCTTCTCTGGGTCGCGAAGGCGTTCCTCGAAGCGTTCCTTCTGCTCGTCCTTGGAGATGTATAGGAAGAACTTGATGATCTGCGTGCCGCTGTCGCTGAGCATCTGCTCGAAGTGATTGATGTGGTCGTATCTCTTGTTCACCACATCGCGTGGAGCGATGTTGCGAACCCGCACGATCAGCACATCCTCATAGTGGCTGCGATTGTAGATCCCAATCTGACCAAACCGGGGGACCGCCTTATGCACGCGCCACAGGTAATCATGTTCTTTCTCTTCCCCAGCGGGAGTCTTAAAGCTTGTAACGGAGACACCCTGCGGGTTCAAGCCGCTCATGACCTTCCGAATGGTGCCGTCTTTGCCGCCGGCATCAATGCCCTGCAGCACGGCAAGCAACGAGCGCTTACCTTCGGCATACAGCATGTATTGCAACACGGCCAGCCGCTGCTGATTTCGCTCCAGCCTGGCCAGGCCTTCTTCCTTGTCGTCGCACCCCGGGGTGCTAGAAGGATCAATCTTTGACAGGCTTACTTTCGAGCCCGGTGTCACAATCAGGCGTTCGCGAATACGGTCCACTTAGTTCATTTCCTCTTTGCCAGCGTACATTTCGTTGATTTCGGCGGCGAAGTGCTCCATCACAACGGATTTGCGGATCTTCATGGTTGGCGTCACTTCCCCATGGTCAATCGATAACTCCCGAGGAAGGATCTTGAATTTGCGGATCTGCTCGTGCGCTTCCACCTTCCGGTTGATCTCCTTCACTGCGCGGCCAATCACCTCTTCGGCAGGAACGGATTGATCTGCAGCCGGATTTAGAGTGAAAAGGGCGGTAACAAAAGATCGCCTGTCGCCGACGAGCACCACCTGACTGATTTGTGAAACCCCTTTGAAAAGGCCCTCAATTCGATTGGGGTAAATCTTCTTCCCATTGGACGCTACGAGAACCTCTTTCTTGCGTCCGGTGATATACCAATAGCCCTCGGCATCCACAGTGCCAATGTCGCCGGTCAGCAGCCAGCCATTGTCAAACACCTTGGCCGTGGCTTCGGAGTCATTGTAATAACCAGAGAAGAGGGTCGGGCCGTTCAGCGCGATCTCTCCATCCGGCATCAGTTTGCACTCAACAGTGGGCAGCAACTTGCCAATGGAGCCGACGATGGGCTTCTTGATGGGGTTGATGTGGGTCACGCCACCCTCGGTAAGCCCATAGCCTTCGATGAGGTTGACTCCGAGAGCGTTGAAGAAGTTTGCAAGATCCTTGCCAAGTGGCGCGGAGCCAGACACGGCCAGCGTGATCCTTCCTCCCAGCTTTTCACGCACCTTGGAGAAGATAACACTGTCGATGAGGCCAAGAGGAGTTGATACCCAGACCGGAACGGATTTGTCTGCGCGTTTGAGCTCGTTCGAGCGCAGCGCAAGACCCAGACCAGCTTGAAACAAATTCTGTATCAGCTTGGGCTTCTTCTTCATCTCGGTCACGACATTGGTATAAATCCGTTCCCAAAGCCGCGGCGGCGCCAGTAGAAACGTGGGTTGAACGCTTTGAATTTCCTTGGGCAAACGCGACAGACTTTCGCTGAAGTAGATCACCATGCCAAAGGCAAGCGGCATGAGTTGCAGCACCAGCCGTTGCGTGATGTGAGCACTTGGAAGAAACGCGATGCTCTTGTCATTCGGCCCAAGCGGAAGAACGGCAGGGGCTGCCTCGACATTAGCGACGATGGCGCGGTGGGTGACAAGGCCCATCTTGGGTTCGCCAGTAGATCCCGACGTGAGATAAACGATGGCAGTGTCTTCCGGCTTGGTTTCCACATATCCTCGCGCAAACAGTTGCGGGTCAGCGGCCATGGCCTCACGGCCCTTCTGGCGCAAGTCATCAAGCGTCATCACGCCTTCCGCGCGGCCAGTAATCAGCACCCACTTGATATCCAGTGGCTCGGCGCTAGAGAGGCTGGCAGCGAGAGTCGCAAGCATCTTTGGGTTCTCGACAAACGCAAGTTTTGCTTTGCAAGCGTCCAGTTTCTTGATTGCCTCTCCCTGCGGGTAGCTCGTGTACATGGCAGCGGAGATTGAGCCATTCGAAATGATGCCCATATCGACGAAGTAGAACTCTGCCCGAGTCTCACTCTGGATCGCAACCACGTCCTGATGGCCAATGCCGAGCGAACGAAGGCCAGAGGCGATTTCCTTCACAATCTGCAAATACTGATTCCAACTGTAGGTTGCCGTATTGCCATTACCCATCGGCTGTATGAGTGCAGCCGCTACGCCGTACTTCGCAGCAGCTTCCTCTAGCATGGAAAAAACCGTCTTCGTGCCCATCTCGTCGATGTTATCATCCCGGTTTAAATGAGCTACGAAAGTGAATTGTTCTTTGCGCAGTCCGCTGCGCGCAAGGCAGGCGAAGCCTGTATCCGGATCTTGAATCAAGGCGTGGTTGCGGAGACCAAGTCGGACGAGTCGCCTGTCACCAAGGCCGATAAGGAGAGCGAGCGGCTCATCGTCAGCATCCTCTCCCAGGCATTTCCCGACGATGGATTCCTCGGGGAGGAAGGTGCCAGTCGCGAAGGTAAGAGTGGCCGCAGATGGATCATCGATCCGATCGATGGCACGCGCGACTTCGTTCGAAACAACCGCCTTTGGGCGATCCTGATTGGCCTCGAAGAGAAGGGCGAACCCGTTGTGGGAATTTGCTATCTGCCGATGCTGGGAGAAATGTACTACGCCGCGAAGGGCATGGGCGCGTTCTGGGATGGTACCCCAATCGAAGCCTCAAAGATCGACTCCGCCAAGCAGGCTGTCATCTGCGTAAACAAATTAAACGGAGTCTTGCATCCGCCCTTTGGTCCGCGGCTGCTCGACTGGATGAACAACTTCTGGTGTGTACGAGTCTTCGGCGGAATCTATGACGCGATGCTTGTTGCCAGTGGCCGCATGGAAATCTGGATGGAGCCAAGCGTGGCCCCATGGGATCTTTGCGCACCCGCCTGCATCCTGCGCGAGGCCGGAGCGAAGTTCTTCTCCTTGGATGGCAAGGACTCGATCTACGAGGGCAATGGTGTAGCCTGCGCCCCGGGCATGGAACCCGAGGTGAGGAAATTCCTGGGGCTCTAGCCCGCTCACAAAAACTCAGAATCAGTTTTCAGCTCATTGCAGCGATCGGCGCCGCGGAATCCACAGCACCATTTCGAAGCGCCAAATATAATCGAGGATATGAGGCTACTTGTAGTTGCGGCTTTGGCCATGTGCGCCTATGGACAAAAGCCGGTGAGCTTTAATCGCGAGATTCGGCCAATCATGGCGGACACCTGTTTTCGCTGTCATGGGCCTGACTCCGGTTCCCGGATGGCCGGGCTCCGCCTCGATGTTCGTGAAGAAGCCATCAAGCCGAACCGGGCCGGCCGCGCGCCAATCGTGCCCGGAAAACCCGACGAATCGCAGATTGTGATGCGCGTATTCCACGCAAGTCCAGCGCGCGTGATGCCACCGCCTTCCGCCCATAAAGAACTCACCGCAGCGCAAAAAGAGACCATTCGTCGCTGGGTCGCCGAAGGCGCTCGATACGAGGGCCACTGGGCCTATGAGCCTTTGAAAAAGGCTGATGGTTCCATAGACACATTGGTGGCGGCAAAGCTTGGTGAAGTGGGATTGAAGCGTGCAGCGGAAGCAGACCGCCGCACTCTAATCCGCAGAGTGACTCTCGATCTCACAGGCTTACCTCCAACCTCAGCGGGAGTAGAAGCATTCCTGTCCGATCGATCTCAGGATGCGTACGCGAAGGTTGTGGATCGCCTTCTCGCTTCCAAAGCCCATGCCGAAAAAATGACCATGCATTGGCTAGACGCCGTTCGATATGGCGATACCTCCGGGTTCCACGGCGACAACCTCTACCCATCTTGGCCCTACCGTGACTACGTCCTAAATTCGTTCCTGAAGAACAAATCCTTCGATGTCTTTACCAGGGAGCAATTGGCGGGTGACCTGCTGCCCGGTGCGGGCGTAGAACAAAAAGTTGGCGCAGCCTTCAATCGACTGAACCGCGTATCGGCCGAAGGCGGATTGCAGCCTAAGGAGTATCTGGCGAAGTATGGCGCGGATCGTGTCAGAACAGTATCTGCGGTTTGGCTCGGGGCGACTCTCGGTTGCGCGGAATGCCATGATCATAAGTTTGACCCGCTACTCGCGCGAGACTTCTATTCGATGAAAGCGTTCTTTGCCGACATCAAAGAGACAGGGCTGGTGCCAGATCGCGGGGCCAAAGCCTGGGGTAGCCTGTTGTCGCTTCCAACTCCGGAGCAAAAGCAAAAGTTGGACAGCATCGTCGCGCGTATTGATGCCCTGAAGGCGTCGATGGAGAAAACAGCCCCCAAGGTGGACGAAGCTTGGAAGCAACGTCTGCTTGCCGACTATGAGGCTGGCAAGTTGGCTTGGAAGATCCAACAGCCCCTGAGCGCAAGCTCAAAAAATGGCGCAACGCTGAAGATCTACAACACTGAAGAGGTTGATATGTCGCCGTACATTGGCGGGATCTTGCGGCAGTTCCGGGCGCCCGGCAATGGTCTGGTCATTGCAAGTGGATTGAATCCCGACAATGAAACGTACACCGTAACGCTGAAGCCGTCTGCTGGCACTTGGACTTCGCTTGGCCTGGAAGTCGTGCAGGATGACAACAACCCCGGCAATGGTGTCGCACGCGGTGCGGACCGCTTGTGCGTCACAGAAGTTGAGGCAATGGTCGGCGGAAAGAAGTTGGCGTTTTCACTGGCCACCTCCAATGTGAGTGATCCCACCTGGGAGCAGCCCGCGCGATCCGCGCTGGACGGTAATTCATCAACCGGCTGGGGCGTTGTCACTTATGGAGAGAACAAGAATCCATTTCTCGCCCTGCGTCTGAAGTCGCCGCTGGTGACTACCGGCAAGGAAACAATCACTGTCGTAATTCGGCAAGACGGAGAAGCCCGCAAAGCAACCATCGGACGATTCCGTTTGGCCTTGAGCAGTGGCACATACTCTTGGCCCGAAGGTACAGAAATCACGGCGCAGCGCAACAAAAATGGCAAGAACCCGGGCGGACTGCCAGACCCGGTCGTGAAGGCGCTTCGTGGAGACAAAGAGGCCGACGCGAAGTCACTGGAGCAGCACCGTCTCTGGCTTGAAGCCGACTTGAGCGAACTCGCCCGACTGGAGCAGGAGCGCTACTACCTCGAAGCGAGCATTCCGAAAGTCCTTGAGACTGAGCGAGTCGAACCCGCCGAGACACGCATCCTGCCGCGCGGAAATTTTCTGGACGAGACAGGCGCCATCGTAGAGCCTGCGATTCCGGTCAAGTTTGGCAAGCTCGAAACGGCTGGTCGCCGTGCCACACGCTTGGACTTGGCCAACTGGATCGTCTCAAAAGATAATCCGATGACCGCACGCGTTCAGGTCAACCGCATCTGGAGATTGTTCTTCGGTGTCGGATTGTCAAAGGTGCTCGATGACCTTGGTTCACAGAGCGAACTCCCTGTGAATCTCGATTTGCTCGATACTCTCGCCGCAGACTTCCAATCCGACTGGGATGTGCGACGCCTCGTACGCAGCATCGTGATGAGCGATACCTACAGGCAAAGTTCGGCCCCTTCCAGGCAATCTGTGGAGAAAGACCCTGAGAACCGGCTCCTGGCTCGCCAAAGCCGCATCCGCGTGGATGCCGAAGTAGTCCATGACATCGCGCTCTCCGCTTCCGGCTTGCTTACGGAACGGTTCGGTGGGCCAAGCGTCAGGCCGTATCAGCCAGAAGGCTACCTCGGCGCATTGAACTTCCCCAAACGTGACTACTCTGCAAGCCGCGGCAAAGATCTTTATGCGCGCGGTCTCTACGCACAGTGGCAGCGAACCTTTCTGCATCCAAGCCTGATGACCTTCGACGCGCCTTCGCGTGAGGAATGCACGGTGAATCGAGTTAATTCCAACACGCCGCTGCAAGCGCTTGTGCTGTTGAATGATCCGATCTATGTCGAAGCCGCACGCGTATTCGCTCAGAAGATGTTGGCCGAGGGTGGAAAGACAATCGACGCTCAACTCGATTGGGCTTTCTCGCGAGCCCTGGGTCGCTTGGCGAGCCCAGAAGAGAAGGTTGTCTTGCGCGAGTTGTACACCAAGAACCTGGAGCGCTTCAAAGGCGATCCGTCTTCAGCCCGGCAGCTATTGACGGTCGGCGATACCCCCCTCAGCGTCAAAACAAAACCGGAAGAACTGGCGGCCGCGGCCACCATCACCCGCGCCATCCTGAACCTGCACGAAACGATCACAAGGAACTAGCCATGCAAGAAGTGAATTTGAAGCGGCGAGCATTCTTAAGCAAGTCCTGCGCGGGATTTGGCCTGGCGGCATTGGGCAACCTGATGGGGGCGTCAGACTACCGCCACCACGCGGCCAAAGCCAAGCGCGTGATCTTCCTCTATCAGGCGGGAGGCCCGTCTCATCTCGAGACTTTCGACTCAAAGCCCAAGCTGGCCGCAATGCACGGCAAGCCCATGCCAGATAGCTTCACCAAAGGCCAGCAGATCGCCCAGCTTCAAGGGAAGCCACTGATTTGCTACGGACCGCAGCAGAATTTCGCGCGCTTCGGCAAGAGCGGACAAGAGATTTGCGAGCTATTCCCGAAGATCGGTTCGGTGGCTGACGACATTTGCATCGTCAAGTCGATGTGGACCGAACAAATCAACCATGACCCAGCGCACACCATCATGAATACAGGCTCGATCATCACCGGTCGGCCGAGCATGGGGTCCTGGATCGCCTATGGATTGGGTGCCGAAACGGAAGATTTGCCCGGTTTCGTGGTGATGATGTCAAGTGGGCGCGGCGGGCAGAACCAACCCATCGCAGCGCGCCAGTGGAGCGCAGGCATGTTGCCCAGCAAGTTTCAGGGTGTCAAGTTCAACTCCGTCGGCGACCCGGTGCTATACGTCCGCAACCCTCCAGGCGTAACGCGCGACATGCAGAAAGATTCGATCGACGCGGTGAACCGGCTAAATCAAAAGACCTACGCAGCGATCGAAGACCCCGAGATTCAGACTCGCATCGCGCAGTACGAGATGGCATTCCGGATGCAATCAAGCGTGCCCGATCTGGTGGATATGTCGAAAGAGCCGACGAATGTCATGGAGATGTACGGGGCCAAGCCCGGCGATGGCAGCTTTGCTTCAAACTGCCTTTTGGCGCGCAGACTGGCCCAGCGTGGCGTGAGATTCATCCAGCTCTATCATCGCGATTGGGATCATCATGGTGGCGTCAAGGACGGTATCGCAGCCAAGTCCCAGGAAGTGGATCAAGCAACGGCCGCTCTGATCACGGACTTAAAGCAGCGCGGAATGTTGGACGACACGCTGGTCGTTTGGGGCGGCGAGTTCGGGCGCACACCGATGTCGCAAGGCGGCGACGGGCGTGACCACCACATCAAAGGCTTCTCGTACTTCATGGCTGGCGGCGGCATCAAGCCGGGGGTCACCTATGGTGCAACCGATGACCTTGGCTATGCGGCTGTTGAGAATCCGGTTAGCGTCCACGACTTCCACGCAACCATGCTGCACCTGCTCGGCGTGAATCACTTGCGAATGACAGTTAAGTATCAAGGACTCGACGTAAGGTTGACAGGAGTCTCCGGCGAGGTCGTCAAGGGGATTCTGGCCTAATCGCCGAGTCCTTTCGCCGAGAAGCCGCATCCGACGGAATGTATGAGTACATTTCAGTTGGTAGTGGCCGGTACGGTTGCTTTTGTGATCGTCCTGCCCGTCATGATCTTGATGACTCCTCCAACCGCATGGGTTGACGCGATTTGGGGCAAGAAGAAGTAACTCGACAGGCTCAACAAAGACTGGCTTCGTTGCGCATCTTCGCAAGCGTTGCGTCGATCGCCCTTTAGAAGCTCAGCCGCAGGCTGAACCGGAAGGCCCGCCCGTCGTTGAGCGTATTGGTAATGGCTCCAAAGTTAGGGTCAGTCAGAGACCAGCCTGGCTCAGCGAACTGCGGCGTGTTCGACAGGTTGATCGACTCGGCCCGGAAGTTCAACTTGAGATCCTTCGGTAGCGGCCAGTCGATAGAAATATTGGCGTTCAGATTGCGAATGTGCCCGCGGCGAAATACGTTACGACCGAGATTGCCCGTCAATTCGCCAACTGGGATGTAAGCGAAGGCCGATCTGGGCAGCAACTTCCTCGATTGATCCGGATGGCCAATCGTGCGGCCAAGAATCGTCGGGTCAAGAAGGTTGGGCCGATCGCCGGAAATACCGTCGACATTACCGAAACCAGGTGCATCGGAGCCGGTCGACAGATTGAACGGAGTGCCCGTCTTCGCGAGGAATACGCTATTGAAGGTCCATTGGCCGAGCGGCTTCCATCGAGTCGGGATCAGGTAGCTGCCGCGCATCAGCAAAGCATGAGGTTGATCAAAATCGCTACGAGCCTTCAGATCTTTGTGGGTTTCAAATTCGCTCTGGCTGCGGTTTCTAAATCCATCGTTGTCGTACGCCGTGTTCGTATAGCTGGAGCCAAGGTCCATGGCTTTCGAAAGCGTGTAGGCAGTTTCAAGATTGATACCTTTGAAGCGCTGAATCGTCAGGGCAGCCTTGAATGCGTCGTAATAACCCCGGCTGGAAGAAGTCGTGTACCGGATATCCGCATAGCGAGCATCGGGGCGGCGTTCGTCGACATTGCCTGAGGTGGGAACAATGCCGGGGATTTGGCGTGAGCGATTGAGATACCAGCGCTGAAGTAACTTCGAGGCGCGCGATCCGATATAGCCAGTCTCAAGGCGCATCAACTTGTTGATTGGGATCTCCCACTTGAAGTTGTATTGATGCGAGTACGGTGTCGCGATGTCTTTAGCGAAAGCATAGAGCACTGTGCGTCCAGCCTGTGAGATGTCTGCGGGAAGCCGGCCGAGCGGGTTCAGCGGGTCGGGGTCGGGTATCACAAGCTTGATGTTGTTTGGCGCATTGAAGCGGATCGATTGAAATGTGACAGGAAAGATCTCTCCGTAGTGAAGCCCATAGGCGGCGCGAAACACACCGAGGCCAGTCCGATAGGCGAGGCCAAGAGTGGGCCCGAAGTTGTTGTTGTCCGAGCCATAGCCAACATCATTCAGATTGTTGACTTCGTTGGGTCGTGAGATCGGCCGATAGTGAACGCCGTAGCTCACGGTCAAGTTCTTGGTGGCTTGCCAGGAATCTCCCGCGTAGAAGTAGTTGTCCCAGTTCCGGAAGCCTCTTTGCAGAGGTTTGATCGCAATGGACGTGTAGTAAAAGATCGGGATCCCAAAACGCAGGTTGGTGATCGCGTCATTGCCCTTGTTGTTAGAAAACTGGATCGCACCAAGTTGGGAGTCGCCTTCATAGCCATTCAACTGCCGGCGTAGCAACGTAAAGCCCGCCGAAAAGTTGTGACGATTCCGAGTATGCCGAATCGCCCCAGAGTAGCGAAATCGATTCTCAGTGCGATCGATCGGAACTGCATTGTGCGGGTTGATCGAGGACAGCGCGCCAGAAATGAATATCTGAGGCCCGAGGTTATTCCGCTCGGGGACTATCAGGGTTCTGACACGCTCAAAGCCGATGGCAAAAGAAGAAATGGTGGTCGGCGTCCAGGTCCGATTCCAGGTCAAATTCGCGTTGTGAGATTTCGTGGTCGTGTCTGGGTTTTGGCCCTTCACGAGTTGGAATGCCTTCACTTGCTGCGTGAGAAAAGAGTGACGCGCCGTCAAAGAGTCTTTGGAGGTGAGTTGAGTATCGAGGCGGCTATTCAGCGAATCGTTGTGGATCGATTGCGGCGAATTGGTGTTCAGCATGCGCTGGTCGATGTCAGGCCGGTTGGGAGCATGGTTGGGATACAGGTCGAGGATCTGTTGAACATAGGCGCGAACACCAGGGTCGGTTGCAAGCGGTAAGCGCTCCGAGGCAAGCGGGACCAGCACGTTCCCGTTAACCTGGCCGCGCAACCGCTTCTGGCTACCCTCGATCGAGAGCGAAGTTTTCTTCGCGATCGGGCCGCCGATCGAAAACCCGTAGTCGTTATCCCGGGCGGGCTTGACGCCACCAACCTGGAAGAAGGCGCGCGAAGTCAGAATTGAATTCTGATGGGTGTAATTGAGCGTGCCATGCCACGCATTTCGGATGGCCGTAAGCAAGGGATGCGGTGTAGAAGGCGGCGTCCCGTACTCCGCACCAAAGTAATTGCGATTCGGTTCGAAGGTCGAGTTGAAAGTGGCCGTCACCCCAACCCGCACGTTCAGTTCTTTCAGCGCGTTATTGTCGATCAGATTGAACTGGATATTCTCATTGCGGCGCGATTCGCCCGAGGCGGTGTCTGTCTGTCCAAGCAGGTTCAGTTGCGTACGGGCAGCCGTAGGCGTAGTGGTGGAAGGCTCGGCGGGGGCTTGCTCTTTCGGTGCGGGAGGAGTGCTTTGTGCAAAGTAGGCCCACGCCATCAGCAACAGAGCAATGAGGCGCATTAAGAATCTTCAGCTTACCAAAGGGGAGTACTGCAGCAGACGGATCATCGGGTCAACACCTGTAACCTCAAGGGTTGTCCCTCTCCAAAGGAGTTGAGAAAAATCAACAGGCAGTGTTGTCGTAGCGGGCGTATTGACCCAATCCAAGTAGGCGAGACGGTTGAAGTTATACCGGGCGGCAATCTGACCGGTTGGGCTGATCACAAAGGAGTTTCGAAACGAATCGCACGTGGCGGTGAGCGTGGCAACCCCAGTGCCACGATAGAAGCGCGTGTCGAGAACAACTCCGCGGAACTGCGGGGAGGCGCAAGCTCTGCTCTAGCGAAAAAAACAAGCCAGCAGTAACCAGGCTTTGTTGAGCGTCGAAGGTGATCTGCTTGAGCGGAGAGCCAAACTCGAATTCCCGGGTGTCGATTGGGCCTGGTCGTCGACGGTGTCTAAACTCGTGTCTCACGGGAGGCGACAGGTCCAATCAGTGGTCGGCCCACCCGTTACTTAAGGAATGGGTTGTAGCGCGCCTCGTCTGCGATTGTGGTCTCGGGGCCATGGCCTGAATAAACCTCAGTTTCCGGGGGCAGGGTCAGCAACTTGGTTTTGATGCTCTTGAGCAGTCGCTCGAGGTTCCCCCCAGGCAGGTCAGTACGACCAATCGAACGGCGAAACAGCGCGTCTCCAGCGATCACTCGATTGGCTGCCGGGATGTAAAAGCTGATACTCGCAGGAGAGTGGCCAGGCGTCTCGAGCGCATGGAGCGTGTATTTCCCAAGTTCCAACTTCATACCTTCGGCAAGCTCATGCTCGATGGTGGTCTTCCGTGGTGCGGGAAGGTAGAACATCGCGGCCTGTCCGTCTATGGTGTCATACAGAAACTGCTCTCCGGGATGCATATAGGCCGGAACATTCAGCGCTTCTTTCGTTTCCGCCAATGCGCCGACATGGTCGAGGTGAGCATGGGTGATGAGGATCGCTTTTACATTTACCTTTAGCCGATCCACTTCAGCCAGAATGATGCCAGGTTCGTCGCCTGGATCGATAAGAAACGCTTCGCGAGTATCCTCGTCAGCGAGAATGGTGCAGTTTTGCTGGAATAAAAGCCCCACCGGCAAGACGGAGTGAATCATACACTATGATTATGGAAACTTCTGTGGATCTTCTGCTGCGCTGGGCGCATATTTTCCCCGCAATTGTTTTGATCGGTGGAGCCATTGGCGGAAGCCTGCTGGCTCAGCCGGCTGTGGCACCGATGGCTCGAGGTGCCGTCATTGGTGGGATTGTTGTCATGCTAGGCACAGGCCTCAGCATGATGATGAGTGCGATGGCCACGGCCCCCAAGGGCTGGCATATGTGGTTTGGTATCAAGTTTCTATTTGCATTGCATGTCTTCGCAATGCTTTTCTTGCTCACCAAGCCCGGTGTGGCACCGGAAAAGCGCAAGCGCTGGCAAATCTCCGCAATTGTTGGAACTGCCTTGGTCGTTTTCGCCGCCGAATACTTGCGGCATCTGCGGGGTGCTTAAGTGACGGGATACGAAGCCCTGAGGACATCCGCGGCTTGGCGTGATCTAAGCTCCCGCGGCCGCATTCTGGCCCACGGTGAAGACAACGCAAGGTTACTTCACGCGATGAGTTCGAATCACGTGAATCAGCTTGAGGACGGCCAGGGCTGCTACGCATTTTTCTTGAGTACCCAGGGCCGCATCCAAAGCGACGCGACCATCCTCAAATGCGGTGGAGTTTTTCTGATTGACTCAGAAGCTGCGGCGCACGCCGCACTTTTTGCGCATTTGGACAAGTTCATCATCGCGGATGACGTGACTCTCGAAGATCTTGCCGATAGTCATTTTGAAATCGGAATCGAAGGGCCTTCCGCCTTGGATATTGCATCCAGCATATCCATTCCTGTTCCCGCCGCCAGTAATAGTGTCGTCAGTTTCGATGGCGGCTACGTCGCACGCATCAACGAAACGGGTTTCGAAGGAATCCGATTGATCCTGCCTATCGCCTCAAAGGCCAATTGGATCGCAAAGCTAGGCGCGGTTCCCGAGGCCGACGAAGCCGCATGGGAAACTGTACGTCTCGAGAATGGTAAGCCGCGATTTGGTGTCGAGATTCTGGACAAGCATCTCATTCAGGAGACACGGCTCATGCATGGGGTCCACTTCACAAAAGGCTGCTACCTCGGCCAGGAAATCGTCGAGCGCGTACGTGCTCGCGGTGCCGTTCACAAAGGCCTCGCTGCTGTCACCATCGGGCTGAATGAAGTTCCCGCGAGAGAAACAGAATTGTGTGGCGGTGGCACAAAGGCGGGAGAACTACTCAATGCCCGCTACTCCCCGGCAGACAAAGCTTTGGTCGGCATCGCCATGTTGGGCGTAGATTACCTCAACGGAGAAAAGCACATCAGCTTTGGCGGCGGCGAAGTCAAGTTGAGATCTTCCAGTGCGTTCGCAGCCCGTTGAGCGGCTCGCGAGGCTCGGACACTTCTAACGTTAGCCCGATTTGCCGGGGCTGCAAAAGATTCGCAAAAGCTCCTGCATGCAATTCGCGTTGGATCTCAATGCTCTGGATGGAGACATGCAGCAGCTTCAGGTTGTCGAGCAATCCATGTAGGTCGTCCGGCTCCAGATTGCGATGGCCGGATAGGTTCAATTCGAGATCGTAGCTCCGACGCAAGTTGCTTTTCAGTTGCTGGTCGAAATTGGCGATAAAGCGGACATCCTTAAGATCGTCGACGATCAGACTGAATCGCGAAAAAGGCTCTGCCATCTCTGCCGTAGGCGGCTCCCGCAGTTGATCGAGGATGGCGATGAATCCATCACGCCAGTTCGAGATCAACAAATCCAGGTAAGGCTGCCATGTAACTTCAGTGGCGCGCACTTCCGGCAAAACTTTAGAACGTTTGGGATGTTGGGCGAGCAGTGCCGCAAATTCGCTACCCGCAACCGCGCTGCACAAGCTGTGAATACTGGTGGGGCGAGCCATCAGATTCGGATGCAATCCTTGCAGAATTGTCTGAATGTGGCTCAAAGCTGGCACCGCATTCACAACGATCTCGCGTTCCCCCGACGGCCTCACCCGAGCAATCAGAGTCGGACGTGGAAATAGCGGACTGGTGGGCGCCGTGGCGGGAGCGATATGCAAAAGCCAATGCTCCTGATTCGTTTCCACCAGCAGGTAGTATTTGGATACGTGAGCCGGGTCAGGGGCCAGCGAATGCGCGAATGGCTTGAGTCGCTCCAGCTTCAGCGTCGGCAAGTTCGATTCGAGTTTTGACCGTAGATTATTGGTCCAGGGCCTTGAGACAAACGAAAAATCAATTCCGCAATCGCGACCGCTTCGCTGGGTTTGACGGGCGGGAGCAATTGAGAAGGCGTCATGGATTGCTTAGAGGCTTAGCCCCTTCAGATAGTTGCGGAAAGGCGCTCCCAGATCGCTTCGTTTTAAAGCAAATTCTACGGTTGCCTTCAGGAAGCCCAACTTGTCGCCTGCATCATATCGCTGCCCATCGAAACGGAAGCCGTAAATGGGGCGCGTCCGCAGCAGATGCCTCAGTCCATCGGTAAGCTGAATTTCGCCGATCGCACCCGGCCCGGTAGCCTCAATCGAAGAGAAGATCTCAGGCGTTAGAATGTAGCGCCCAATGATCGCAAGGTTCGAGGGAGCATCTACCGCCTTGGGCTTCTCGACAAGATTGCGAATTCTGTACAGGCGGTCCTGGGTACCGTTGTGCGGCACGGGCTCGGCATCGACAACCCCGTAGTTGTGGATCTGATCCTTCGGCACTTCCATCAAGGCCACCACACTCGCCCCATAGAACTCGTACACATCGATCAGCTGCCGGATGCAGGGAACATCGCTATCGATAACATCGTCGGCAAGCACCACTGCAAACGGTTCGTTGCCAACCAGTTCTTTTGCCCGAAGCACCGCATGGCCAAGCCCAAGCGCCTCCTTTTGGCGGACATAAGAGACGTCGATCATATCCGAGATCGCTCGGACAGCCGACAACATCTCTTTCTTGCCCTTCGATTCAAGCGTATGCTCAAGCTCAAAGCTGACGTCGAAGTGGTCCTCAATCGCCGACTTGCCACGACCAGTAACAATGATCATGTTCTGAATGCCCGAGTGCAGTGCCTCTTCAACACCATATTGGATAATTGGCTTATCCACCAGGGGCAGCATCTCTTTGGGGCTGGATTTAGTGGCTGGCAGGAACCGGGTGCCCAGTCCAGCGGCGGGGAAGACTGCTTTGCGAACCTTCGGACTCATGTAGTTTTATCTTACTGAACAAAGCTTTACGATTTATTTCCGTGCTTAAGCCATTTTCCGATTGCCATATGGTCAAGATTTCGATAGTAATGAAGCCATGACCGATCCGAGGGTCGAACTTGCGATCCGGCTGTTCCAGGATGCATACCAAATGCAGATGCATGGAGAGCTGGATGTTGCGATGGACCTTTACAAGAAGTCGATCCACTTGCACCCCACCGCGGAAGCGTATACGTTCCTCGGTTGGGCCTATCGTTTTCAGGGGCGACTGGATGATGCCATCCTCGAATGCAAGCACGCGATCGAAATTGACCCGACGTTCGGCAACCCCTACAACGATATCGGCGCGTACCTGATCGAAAAGGGGCAAGTGGATGATGCGATCCCTTGGCTCGAGAAGGCTACCAAGAGTGTACGTTACGACAGCTACCACTATCCTTGGTACAACCTCGGTCGCGCCTACGTGCAAAAGGATCAATACCGCCGTGCACAGGATTGCTTCCAGCAGGCGGTAGATATCGAACCCGACTACGCAATGGCGAGGCAGGCTCTCGAAAAAGTAAAACGAATGACGCAGTGATTCAAGTGGGCCTTAAGCCCACTTGAATCCTTCTTTTGCCATCGGCAGTGTCCGTACTCGAATACCCGACGCTGCAAAGATTGCATTCGCCACCGCAGGCAGCAGCGGCGGCAGTGGCGGTTCGCCCAATCCCGTCGGAGAATTCTTGCTCTTCACGAAATGCACTTCGATCTCCGGCGGAGCCTGCTTCATGCGAACCATCTGGTGCTGATGATAGTTGCTTTGAACTGTGTGGCCCTTGTCGATCGTGATCTCTTGATTCATCATTTCGCTGAGACCATCGATGATGGCACCCTCGACCTGATTCTTCGCGGAGCTGGGATGGATGATTTCGCTGCCGACATCGCCCACGGCCCAAACCTTATTCACCTTCACGCGCTTCTGCGCATCGACAGAAACTTCCGCAACTTCGGCGAAGTATCCCGAATGGCTGTAGTGGAACCCGACGCCTAGACCCGTGCCTTTGGGCAGCTTCCGCTTACCCCACCCGCTCACCTCGGCGGCTTTTTCAAGCACGGCCCGCATCCGGGCCGCGTCGTACGATTCCATGCCTTTGCCTACCATACGAGGCTCGCCAAGCAGGTTGAGTCGGAACTGCACGGGGTCTTTGCCAGCCGCATAGGCCAGTTCATCGATAAAGGAATGGATCACCCAGGCCAGCGAGTTGCTGCGAGGGGCACGCAGTGGCCCCGTCGGCACGGCCGTCGGAATCAATGTCGCCTCCACAGCGAAATTCTGCAGGAAGTTGGCGGGGAACTCTCCGGGCGAAATATTCGACGAAGGAACGAACTTCTCGCCTTCGCCAAAGCTCACAAAGTGATCATGCCAGGCAGTGATATTGCCCTTGTCGTCCACAGCTCCGCGCATATGCTGATAGCCACCAGGACGGTAGAAGTCATGCCGCATGTCGTCTTCGCGAGTCCAGAGCAACTTGATCGGCGTGTTCGGAATCTGCTTCGCAATCCATGACGCCTCCACCAGGTAGTCATTGGCCAGACGTCGGCCAAAGCCGCCGCCAGTGCGTAGTTGATGGATTGTAATGTCAGCCGGCTTAAGGCTCAATGCCAGGGCTGCCATCTGCAGTCCACGGCCGGGTGTCTGGCTTGGGGCCCAAACTTCAAGCTTGCCATCCACGTAGCGGGCGGCACAGTTCCCTGGCTCAAGCTGCGCATGCGAGATAAAGGGGAACGTGTACTTCACATCCACCTTCTTCGCTGCACTGGCAATCACCGCCTCCGGGTCACCATCTTTGCGGATTGCAAACGCAGGCTTGGCGTTAAACAACTCCGCAGCCTTCGCGTTGTAGCCGACGCTGGTATGCGTCACCGTTGGCCCTTCTTCCCAAACGACCCTTAGCTTCTTGCGAGCTTCATTGGCGTACCACCACTTCTCCGCCACGATCGCAACACCACTCGCCAAGCTCGATACATCCCCGTTGCCTTCCACAATAAACGCGTGAGTTACGCGCGGCATCTTGCGGATCTCATCGAGGTTCGCGCTCACGGCCTTGCCGCCGAAAACGGGGCACTTCTCGTAAACCGCAAACAACATGCCCGGCAACTTGAAGTCGATACTGTAGATCGGCTTGCCAGTCACCATCGCGGGAAGGTCAATCGTCGGCATCGACTTGCCGATGATCTTGTAATCCTTCGATTCCTTCGGCTTCACCTGATCTGGGTTCGGCATCGGCAGTGCGGACGCCTTCGCCGCGATCTCGCCGTAAGCAACGCTCTTACCAGAGGCCTTGTGGTAAACCTTGCCAAGCTCCGTGCTGCATTCCGCAACCGGCACATTCCACTCGTTGGCCGCCGCTTGCACCAGCATCAATCGAGCCGTGGCGCCGACGCGCCGCAGTAGATCCCAGTTGTTCGGCGTGGATCGGCTGCCTCCTGCCGATTGCGAGCCAAACTTCACTTCATCCAGATCTCCTTGAACCACCCGCACCATCTTCCAGTCCAGATCCAGTTCTTCAGCGAGAATCATCGGCAATGCCGTCTTGATACCCTGGCCCATTTCGGGGTTCTTGCCGGTCAATGTCACCACGCCATCCGGCGCGATCTTCACAAAAGCGTTCGGGTCGAGCGGCTTCGCCTGGCCTCGTTGCGGGGGTTGCGCAAGAGCCTCATGGCCGCCAATCAACATAGCGCCGCCAGAAAGCAGCGAAACGCGAAGAAAGAAACGACGGCTATTCATTGTTGTTGGCCTCCGAAGGGCTGGAGCCGTTCAGCATCCGCACTGCCAGATGGACAGCCTTCTTGATGCGAATGTAAGTGCCGCAACGGCACAAATTACCGTCCATGGCGTTCTCGATATCAGCGTCCGTTGGGTTCGAATTCTTCGCCAGCAGCGCTGCGGCTGACATCAGTTGGCCTGCCTGGCAATACCCACATTGCGGCACGTCCAGTTCCATCCATGCCTTTTGCAAAGCGTGCGCACCCTCAGGCGAAAGTCCCTCGATCGTGGTGATTTTCTTGCCCGCAACAGAAGCAACCGGGGTCAGGCACGAGCGAATGGGTTGGCCGTCCTGGTGCACTGTGCACGCACCGCATTGGCCAATCCCACAGCCAAACTTCGTGCCACACATCTCCAGTTCGTCGCGTAAAACCCACAAAAGGGGCATGTTTTGAGGGACATCAACGCTAACGGCCTTACCGTTCAGCGTCATTGTAATGGCCATGATTTGAACTCCTTCTTGCTTTCTGCCATTGTGGCACTACTTTTGGATTCGCCGGATACTGATTCTGCTTTGTTTTGCCGTAAATTCTTCGGCCCAGGTTACCCAAAGGGGAGGATCCGCCCGGCCCTCCTCCTAGTATTTCCGCAGGATCTCGAATCGCTCGAGCAACCAATGCCATGCGGTATGAGCAATCAATACATTCAACGTGATTTGAGCGATTCGGCTCAGCGGGACATATCTCAGCGCAACCCACAACCCGCCCACGATCAACAATTGCCCAAACTCAACTCCCAGATTGAAGGCCAGCAACGATGTCATCAAATGAGATCCAGCGAACTGCAGCGTTTCCTTTAGCGCAAAAGAGAATCCAAAGCCGTGGATCAATCCGAAGCAGAAAGCGATCGGCGCGCGGCTCTCGATTTGGGAAAGATTCCCCAACGCCGCAATCAGAATCGTCGCCGCGATCGCAACCTCCACCGCAGGAGGAAACCACAAACCACCTGGCGCAAACCCAATCGCAGCCGCGATCAACGTGATGGAGTGCCCAACGGTAAACGAGGTGATCATCCACACCAGTCCACGCATGGCTCGCACTGGCAACACCAGGCAAGCCAGAAACAACAGATGATCCATCCCCTCGAGAATGTGCCAGAAGCCGCTCACCGTAAATCGCTGCGCCGCGCTCCACCAACTCGGGTCCAACTCCACATAGCCCGGATCGCCATGCAATTCGAAGCTGCGTCCTCGGTAGGTCACAATCGTGAGAACTTGCTTCCCAAGCCCATGCAGGCCAGGTCGAATCACGAGTGCTCTTTGCTCCTGCCGCTCCGTCTCCATCGACACATCAAACCAGAGCTGCCCCCAAACCACCTTCCCTAACTCTCCTTGCTGCTGGCCTTGCCAATCCTCGAAGGTCCTGTCCGAATCAATCGCAAGCCGCGTTGCCAGGACGCGCAATGGCCCCACCCCGCGGATTCGAATGGAGTTCCCAATCCACGTTTCTGCAATTTGTTGCAACTGCGGCGCCAGTTTGGCCACATCAAGATAACCGCCCGGCAACTCGGGAAACTCAACATCTCGCATCGCCTTCAACGGCACGCGTGCCACAACATTCACCTTGCCGTTCGTCTCCGCAATGCGTAGTCGCGCCGTTACATCGCTCGGAATTTCATGGCCGTAAGCGAGCGAGCCGAGCAAGAGGACGAGAAGTGAAAACCGGACGAACACAAGTGCTATCCATCGTAATCCCACTCTGCAGCGAAAGACTCTGCTGCATCGTTCGATCTCCGCCGCAGCTGGATTCCCACCCCTCGGTCGAGCCTCTCCCAATCCACCCGCCCGAATTCGATATGATCGACGCACCGTGAAGCGCATCTTATTTGTGTTCGTAATGGCCTCGCTGGCCATCTTGAGTTGGAAGCAGGCTTCGCCTGTCAGCGCAGCCACCCCCATGGCTCCCCGATTCGAAGTCGACCCCATGTGGCCGAAGCCGCTACCCAACCATTGGGTCATCGGCGCTGCGATCGGCGTAGCCGTCGATGCTCGCGACCACGTTTGGATCCTTCATCGCCAGAGTTCTCTCGAAGAGAAAGAGAAATACGCCACCTGGTCGCCCAGGGCCTCTCAATGCTGCGCTCCAGCCCCACCGGTTCTTGAATTCAATGCCCAGGGCGATCTCGTCGGCTCCTGGGGCGGCCCTGGCTCCGGTTACTCCTGGCCCAGCTCCAACCACGGCATCGATATCGACTACAAGGGCAACGTCTGGATCGGCGGCAACGGCCGCGGCAAGCAGGCCGCCCCCATCGCCCACAACGAAGATCGCATGGCCGACGCTGGCCCCGTTCACGATTCGATGCTTCTCAAATTCACTCAGGCCGGCAAGCTCCTCATGCAGATCGGACAGCCAAATCAGAGCAAGGGTTCAAACGACATCAAGAACCTGCGCCTCCCCGCCAAGTCGATCGTCGACCCCAAGGCCAATGAACTCTACGTCGCCGATGGCTACGGCAATCGCCGCGTCATCGTCTTCGATGCCGACACCGGTGCCTACAAACGGCATTGGGGTGCTTACGGCTCCAAACCCGACGACACCCAACTACCCGCCTACAACCCCGCCGAGCCGCCAGCAAAGCAATTCCGCACTCCCGTTCATTGCGTCGCCTTGGCTAACGACGGCCTGCTCTACGTCTGCGACCGCACCAACGACCGCATCCAGGTCTTCAAAACCGATGGCACCTTCGTCAAAGAAGTCTTCATCGAAAAAGACACTCTCGGCGACGGCAGCGTATTCGACATTGCCCTTTCAAAGGATCCCGGCCAAAAGTACCTCTACGTAGCCGACGGTTCCAACATGAAAGTCCACGTCATTGAGCGCTCTTCTCTGGAAGTCCTCACCGCCTTCGGCGATGGCGGCCGCCAGCCCGGCCAATTCTACGCGGTCCATTCCATCGCCACCGACTCCAAAGGAAACATCTACACCACGGAAACCTACCGCGGCCAGCGTCTCCAGAAATTCGTCTTTAAAGGCGTGGCCCCCGTTACGAAGAAGGATCAAGGGGTGGTGTGGCCGGGCCGTCCATAGGCTTGCGCAACACCCACGCCGAAGGATGCCCATCGAACCCGATATGCGGGTAATACTCCACGGCCTTCGGCGCTGCCAGCAGGATGATCATAGCCTGCGGCGCTGCCAGCTGCGTCTGCCGTAGGAGTTCTTTGCCGATCCCTTGCCGCTGATATGTATCGCGCACCGCAAGGCCCGCTAGATAAGTCGCATACACAAAGTCCGTCATACATCTCGAGATTCCCACCAGCACTTCGCCATCCCACGCCGTGAGGATGAGGTTTGCGTTCGCCAGCATTCCCTCCACGCGCTCGCGGTCATCGATCGGCCGTCGCTCGCCGAGTGTGGAAGCCCGATAGAGTTCAATCGTCTCGTCCAGATTGAGTGGGTGATTCGTTTTGTAAGTAATCATGCGTAAGAAGGCAAATGAGTCTGCCACCAGCGCTCTTGGTTCTCGGCGCCCCATGGCTCAACCGACAACGCCTGCAACTTCGCCAGCAGCACCTGTGCCGACTGCGGCCTCTTGCCTGGGTCTTTTTCCAGGCACCACAGCACCAGCTCTTCCATTTCAGTAGGGATTCTCAATTCGCATCTTTCGCTCGGCCGCACCACCGGCTCTTATATGTGCTTCAGGATGAGCGCCATCGGCGTCGGTGCTTCAAACACCGTCTTACCCGTCAATAGAAAGTACACAACGCATCCCAGTGCATACAGATCCGCCCGGCCATCGACCTTCGCGTGATTCCCTTCGGCCAACTGCGGCGCCATGTACGCAGGCGTTCCCACTGTGGTTGAATCCATCGTCAATTGCGTCTGCTCTTCTTGCGAATGCGCTTTCGCCAGCCCAAAATCCACCACCTTCACAAAGTCATGCTCAAGCCCCGGTCGCGACAGCAGAATATTCGATGGCTTGATGTCGCGATGTGTCAGGTTCGCGTTGTGCGCTTCCGCGAGCGACTTCAATACACCTGTCCAGATATGCTTCACACGGCTCGCAGACTGAGGCCCAAAGCGGTGTACCAGTTGATCCAGGTTCAACCCGCGGATCAGTTCCATCGCAAAGTACAACTCTCCCGCAGGCGTCGAACCAAAATCGAAGATCGAGACTGTATGCGGGCACTCAAGCTTCGCGATGATCCGCGCCTCCCGCTCGAATCGTTTCAATTGCGTTGGCGTGTCCGAGTGCTTCTGGTGGATCAACTTCACGGCTGCATCTCTGGCAAGAAAACGATGCCGCGCCTTCCACACTTCTCCCATGCCCCCTTGCCCAATTGGCTCCAGCAGCTGATAGCTCCCCATCTCTCGCGCCTTCTCTAGTTCCGCTCCCAACTGGTATGCCCATTGCGCCAACCATGTCACGGTCAATGCCATCAAAAACGGTGCAGTGGACCACATGAACCAAACAGCCAGCGGAGGCGCCGCATAACCCCGAAGCCAAACGTTAAATGCAATCCCCAACGGTGCCATCGCCGCAGCGCAAAGCGCCGCAATCAACGATTGGCGATACGGGGCCGGGGCCAACAGCGAGAACACTCCAATCCACATCGCGATCGCGGAGTGCCCCCGAATCAGGATCGTCTCCGTAAACGGAACGGTCCCCTCCGCCAATCCGATCTGCATGCTCGTGAGCACCAGAAAAACCAGCCCAATGCGGATCACCTGTTCCGGCTGATGAACCATCCGCCTGCTGATCCAGAACATCAGCAATCCCGAAGCAATCCCAACGGCCGTCGTGAAAAGAAAAAAAGTCTCGAACCCCGCCGCCTGGTTGGCTCGCGTGAAGTGGAACAAAATCTCGAAACCCAAATAGCAAACCGAAAAAGTAAGCCCCGCAATTCCCACGCGACGCGCCGCCATGCTGGCGAATTCGCTGGGCAACTTGCGTTTGCTTGACCCTGCTTTGTCAAAAGCAATTCGGCGCTGTTTCAGTTCCGGAGTATCGTCCATCGGTCGTGTCCCCTTTTATGATCGGATTCCAAAAGCCTTCAGTCGCGAACTGAACGTCGCCGCAGGAATTCCCACCAACTCCGCCGCTCCTCCTGGCCCTGAAATCTTGCCACCCGCCAAATCCAGCGCGGCCTCAAGATTAGCCCGCTCCATGGCCTTCCACTCCGCCTCTGCAATCACCTTGGCCTGGCTCCGTGACTTCGGCGTTTCCATAAGAAATTTCCCCTTCGGCAATTCCAGATCGAGCGGTCCGCCTCGAGACAAAATTACTGCACGCTCTGTCGCGCTCTGCAATTCACGAATGTTCCCGGGCCAATCGTAAGCTTGCGCTCTTGCCACCTCGCGCTCCGTGATCTTCGGCACGGCAACGCGGAATCGTGAGGCAGCCTGCCGCGCAAAATGCTCGAGCAACATCGGGATGTCCTCGCGCCGCTCTCTCAATGGCGGCAGCTCCAGTGGAAACACGCCCAGCCGGTAAAACAAATCCAGCCGGAAACGTCCCTCTTCCACTTCCTTCTTCAAGTCACGATTGGTGGCCGCAATCACTCGCACATCCACGCGCCGCGTCCGGTCTTCACCCACCCTTTCAAATTCCCCTTCCTGCAGCACACGCAAAAGCTTGGCCTGTAACTCGAGCGGGATCTCCCCCACCTCATCCAGAAACAACGTTCCCCCGTCCGCCAGTTGAAACCGCCCGACCCGATCCTTCACCGCCCCCGTGAATGACCCGCGCGCATGGCCAAAGAACTCACTCTCAAACAGCTCTCGCGGAATCGATCCGCAGTTCACCTTCACCATCGGCTTGTCCGCGCGCCCGCTCTGCTGGTGAATCGCTCTCGCGATCAACTCCTTGCCGCTGCCGCTCTCCCCCAGGACAGGTACATTCGCCCCCGTAGCCGCCACCAGATCTACCTGCCGCAGCGCCCGTCGCAACGCCTCGCTTTGCCCAAGGATCTCGCCAAACGCGCCAACCTCTTCCACCTCCTCCCTTAAGTAATCCCGCTCTTGCTCAAGCTCCTTTCTCACCCGCTCCGCCTGTTCAAAAGCCCGCGCATTCGCGACAGCAATCGACGCCGCGTCCGCCAATTGTCCAATCCACTCGATGAACTTCGCTTCAATCGGCAAGGTCTGGAACACTGCCAGCACTCCCAGCGTCTCTCCCCGAAATCGCAACGGCACACCCACAAACCCCTTCAACCCATTCTGCTGAGCCCACTCTGGATGTCGAATCCAGGAAGAATCTTTCTCGAGATCTTCAATCGTAATGGCCGTCCCGGTTGCGGCGATTCGGCCAATCTTCAAATTGGCATCGAGCGGCACCCAGTGAAACGTGCCGGTTGTATTCTCCCATTCCGGCTTCATCCCCGCGCTGGCACGCAGATGAAGCGCTGGCTCCCGGATCGGGTCGTGCTCTGCGCAATGCGGGCAGCTCTCGCCATCTTCAAGCAACCAGATCCGCGCCAGTGCCACCGTCGGCTCCTGACGAATCGCTTGCATGATCGACTTCAGCACCAGGTCAAGATCTCGCTCACTCGTGATCTCAAGCAGGATGTCGGCCAGTCTCTGGGTCTGCATCGGCATTCGATTCGCGAAAAATCAAAAACGACTCACGAAATATCGTGATTCGCGAAAAATCAAGACGATTGTAGCCTTTGAAAATCAATCAGTTAGCGATGGCATGCGACATGCACTCTTTAGGGCATGCTGAAAAATCTGTTTCTCACCTCGCTCCTGTTCTCGACCCTAGCCGGTGCCACCACCTACCAGACGGTCAAAGTTGACAACGTTAACATCTTCTACCGCGCAGCCGGTTCCCCCGATCATCCGACGATCCTGCTCCTCCACGGCTTCCCCACTTCTTCTCACATGTATCGCGAGCTGATCCCCCGCCTCGCCACCAAATATCATTTCGTCGCTCCCGATTTCCCGGGCTTCGGTCGCTCCAGCCAGCCCACGCTCCAGGAATTCGATTACACCTTCGCCAACCTCACGGACCTGACTGAAAAATTCGTCAACAAAATCGGCCTCAAGAAGTTCAGCCTCGACGTGCAGGACTACGGGTCTCCGGTTGGCTTCCGCCTCTGGATGAAAGATCCCTCCCGGATTCAGGCCATCATCAGCCAGAACGGCAACGCTTATGAGGAAGGCCTCAGCCCCTTCTGGGCCGATTACCTCCACGGCTATTGGAAGCAGCGCACTCCTGAAACAGAAGCGAAAGTGCGCAAGCTGCTGACGCTCGACATCACCAAATTCCAATACTCAGCTGGCTTCCGCAACGCGAACTCCGTCGACCCCGACGCTTGGACCCACGCTCAGGAGATCCTCGATCGTCCCGGCAACGATGTCATCCAGCTCGCGCTCTTCTACGACTACCAGACCAACGTCAAGCTCTACCCCAGCTGGCACGCCATGCTCCGCAAACTGCAGCCGCCCATGCTCGCCGTCTGGGGCAAGAATGACCCCATCTTCAGCTTCCCCGGAGCCGAAGCTTTCAAGCGCGATCTCCCCAAAGCAGAGATCCACGCGCTCGACACCGGCCACTTTGCCCTCGAAGAAGAAGGCGAAAAGATCGTCTCTCTGATTCTCAACCTTCTCTCCCAAAACGTTCGCTAATTCAACCAATCAAAGGAACCCAAAAACATGTCACGCATTCAACCCATCCAGACCGCCGAAGCCAAGGGCAAGGCGAAAGAACTCCTCGAAGGAGTGCAAGCCAAGATCGGCATGACTCCCAACATGATGAAGACCATGGCGCAGTCGCCAGCCGTGCTTGAAGCCTACCTCGGCTTCTCCGGCGCACTCTCCAGAGGCGGACTCAGTGCCCAACTTCGCGAGCAGATCGCTATCACCGTCGCGCAGGCCAATTCTTGCGAGTACTGCCTCTCGGCCCACACCACCATCGGCAAGATGGTCGGTCTCAAGCCGGAAGAGCTGGCCGCAAGCCGCCAGGCTCAGGCTGCTGAAGCCAAAGCTGACGCGGGTCTCAAGTTCGCTCAGGCGCTGGTCGTCAATCGGGGCCTGGTCTCGGACAACGCTCTCGCCGCAGTCCGGGCTGCGGGCTTCTCCGAAGCCGAGATCACTGAGGTTGTCGCCAACGTCGCACTCAACATCTTCACCAACTACTTCAATCACGTCACGCAAACCGAAGTCGACTTCCCGGTCGTCAAGGTGCAACTGTGATTCCGGCCGTCAAGCCGCCCTTCACGCTCGCCTCGGCGGGCGTGAAGGTGCAACTGGCCGAAGATGCCTGGAACTCGCGTGACCCTGAGCGTGTCTCGCTCGCCTACTCGCCCGATTCTGAATGGCGCAACCGCACCGAGTTCATCAAAGGCCGCGAGGCCATCCGTGAGTTCCTCAAGAAGAAGTGGGCCAAAGAGCTCGACTACCGCCTCAAGAAAACTCTCTGGACCTTCGGCGAAGACCGCATCGCCGTCACGTTCGAGTACGAATGGCACGATGCCTCTGGCCAGTGGTTTCGTTCCTACGGTAACGAGTTGTGGGAGTTCGACGCGGAAGGGCTGATGAAACGTCGCATCGCCAGCATCAACGATGCCCCTATCGAAGAATCGCAAAGGAGAATCCGCTAATCATGTACCTGAAGGAGCTTTGGCGCTACCCCGTAAAGTCGATGGCCGGTGAGAAGTTACAACAAGTGGAGTTAACTCCCCTTGGTCTTGCTGGCGACAGAGAGATCCTGGTCTAGGCAGCCAACGGAAGAGTCTTGACCGCCCGGTCTCATCCCAAGCTCCTCGGCTTCAAAGCCACTCTCTCAAAAGATGGCGAGGTCTTAGTCGACGGCGTTCATTGGACTGACGACGAAGTCAGCCAACGCGTCAGCGAAGCTCTGGGCCAGAAGGTAACGCTATTCCGCCATCAAGGTCCGGAGCGCTTCGACATTTTGCCGTTGCTGGTCGCCACCGATGGCGCGATCGAGCACATGAAGATGGACGGCCGTCGGCTGCGGCCAAATCTCGTGATCGGCGATGTCAAAGGCTTGGCTGAACGCACCTGGCCTGAGCGAAAGCTCCAGGTTGGTACCACGATCGTGGCTCCCATGCAATTGCGCGGACGTTGCGTGATGACCACCTACGAGCCCGACACGCTCAAGCAGGACATCAACGTGCTTAGAAAAATCGTCAATCAACTCGACGGAGTCATGGGCCTCGATACCGACGTCGTCCTACCCGGACCACTGAAAATCGGCGATCTCGCAACGCTTCTCAAATAAGGACTCATCCCGTAATGGGAAGCTCTGCCTTTTCCGATTGCTGATCTCGATTCGCTCCACAATCCACCTGGCGAAACAACTGCGCATGATAAACTCGCACCCATGAATCAGGCCCTTTTCCGCCGCCAATTCCTGCAGTTTCTGGCCGCCAGTCCTCTCCTTGCCCAGAAGGACGACATGAAGGGCATCTTCAGCGTGATGGACTTCGAAGCTCGCGGCAAGGCCGCCATCCCACCAGCTCACTGGGGCTATCTCTCCACCGGCGTCGATGACGACGCCACGCTCCGCGCTAATCGCGCCGCTTTCGACAAACTCTTCCTCCGCCCCCGTCGCATGATCGATGTCACCTCGATCGACACTTCGGTCACTCTTTTCGGCGAGAAGTGGGACACGCCCATCATCCTCGCCCCCGCAGGCAGCCAGAAGGCCTACCATCCTGAAGGCGAGGCGGCCTCAGCCCGTGCCGCCGACCAGGCCGGATATCTGCAAATTCTCTCTACCGTTACTTCCACCCCCATCGAAGAAATCGCCAAGCTCCATCGCCGCAAGATCTGGTACCAGCTCTATCCCACCAACGTCTGGGCCAATACCGAGCGCATGGTCCGCCGCGCCGAGGCCGTCGGCTGCCCAGTCCTGGTGATTACAGTCGACACTCAGGGTGGCCGCAATACCGAGACCGAATCCCGCAGCGTCGCCCTCGACTCTCGCCCATGCTCCGCCTGTCATCCGGTCACCAAAGATGGCAAACGTGGTCGCCGGATCATGCCCATGTTCGAGGGCTTTCAAACCGAAAACTACCTCATCCACAATCCAGCGCAAACATGGGAGACGATCAAACGCTATCGCTCCCTCACCAAGATGAAGCTCATCCTCAAGGGCCTCGAAACCTCTGAAGACGCTCGCCTAGCCGTCGAGCACGGCGTCGATGGCATCGTTGTATCAAACCACGGCGCTCGCGCCGTCGAATCCGGCCGCGGCACCCTCGATTGTCTTCCTGAAGTCATCGATGCGGTGGGTAAGCGCATGCCTGTCCTGATCGACGGTGGCTTCCGTCGCGGCACGGATATCTTCAAGGCAATGGCCCTTGGTGCCAGCGCCGTTTTGATCGGCAGGCCCTATCTCTGGGCGCTAGGCGCCTACGGCGAACCTGGTGTCGCTAAAGTCCTCCAAATTCTCCGCAATGAGTTCGCCCTCGCCATGCGCCAGTCCGGCACTGTGAACATCGCCGCCATCAATCGCACCCATATTGGCTTCCACAAAGGTTAGGCCCTATGGTAATCTAAGTTTTCATGGCTTTTGAGCTGCATCACCACCGTCACCATCACCATCTGCACCCTGTGATGCGGTCGGCCCATATGTTGTGATCCTAGCGATACACTTCTCCTGATTCGCCCGCCGCGCTGCAATTCAGCCCGGCGGGCTTTCTGTTTAAGGACTTACTTTGTGAACGTACCGAAACTCGATTACACCAAGCTCGACGGCCTCGTCACCGCCGTCGTTCAGGATTGGAAAACCCAACGTGTCCTCATGGTCGGCTTCATGAACGAAGACGCATTCCGCATGACACTGGAAACCGGTAAATGCTGCTTTTACTCCCGCTCCCGCAACAAGCTCTGGCTCAAGGGCGAAACCTCCGGCCACGTCCTCAATGTCAAAGAAATCCGCACCGACTGCGACTTCGATACCTTGCTCATCTTCGCCGAAGCCCTCGGCCCCGGCGTCTGCCATGAAGGCTACGCGAGCTGCTTTGCCAAGCAACTCACTCCCGACAACGAGTTCGTTTACGTCGACACCAAAACTTACAATCCCGACGAGGTCTACAAGCACTAATCCATGAAGCTCAAACTGGGCATTCCCAAAGGTTCGCTCGAAAGCGCAACCATCGATATCTTCCGCCGCGCTGGCTACACGATCACCACCAGCTCCCGCAGCTACTTCCCTTCGATCGACGATCCGGAGATTGAATGCATGCTGATCCGCGCTCAGGAGATGGCTCGCTACGTAGAAGACGGCATCCTCGACGCCGGCCTCACCGGCCGCGATTGGGTGGAAGAAAACAATTCCGACGTTGTCCCCGTCGCCGACCTCGTCTACAGCCGCGCCAGCTTCTCCAAAGTCCGCTGGGTCCTCGCCGTTCCTGAAAGCTCCAACATTCACTCCGTCAAGGATCTCGAAGGCAAGATCATCGCCACCGAACTCGTCGGCGCAACCAAGCGTTACCTTGAGCGCAACGGCGTCACCGCCAAAGTCGAGTTCTCCTGGGGTGCTACCGAAGTCAAGCCGCCTGTGCTTGCCGACGCAATCGTCGAAGTCACCGAAACTGGCAATTCACTGCGCGCCAACAAGCTCCGCATCGTTGAGATAATCCTCGAATCTAATACCCAGCTCATCGCGAACAAGAATTCTTACGAAGATTCTTGGAAGCAGAAAAAGCTCAAGGACATGAAGCTCCTCCTCGATGGCGCAATCGCCGCCCTCGGCAAGGTCGGCCTCATCCTCAATGTTGAGAAGGCCAACCTCGATCACGTGCTCTCTGTGCTCCCGGCTCTCAAGACCCCAACCATCAGCCAGCTATCCGACCCCGCCTGGGTCGCCGTGCATACAATCCTCGACGAGACCACGGTTCGCAACATCATCCCGCGCCTCAAAGAAGCAGGCGGTCAGGGCATCGTCGAGTATCCACTCAACAAGATCATCCTCTAATGGCAACCCTACGCATCTTCCCCAAAGCCAAGGCCACCACTTTGCTCAAGCGCAAGCAGGTAGCTCTCGACGCCGCAATCTCCGTCGTCGGTCCGATCCTTGAAGCCGTCCAAACCCGCGGCGACGCAGCTCTCATCGAGTACGCCCGCAAGTTCGACGCTTTCGATCGTAAGAGCCTCCGCGTCTCCTCAAAAGAGGCCGCAGCCGTTGCCAAGTCGCTATCCCCGCAATTCATTAAGGCAGTCAAAACCGCCGCCGCGAACATCCGCGCCTTCGCCAAAGTCCAGATCCCCAAGCCGACGTCGATCGAAGTCTCCCCGGGCCTCAAGCTCGGCACTGTCATCCGTCCTCTCGACACCGTCGCTGCCTACATCCCTTCCGGCCGCTATCCCCTCCCTTCCACCCTGTTGATGACCACCCAACCCGCTCAGGTTGCCGGCGTTCCCAACATTTGCGTCACCAGCCCCCGCATGGTCCCCGAAATTTTCGGCACGGCCCACCTCCTCGGCGTCGAGAACACCTTCCTCATCGGCGGCGCTCAAGCCATCGCTGCTTTCGCTTTCGGCACCAAAACAGTTCCCAAAGCAGACCGCATCGTTGGCCCCGGCAACATCTTCGTCGCTGCCGCCAAGAAGCTCCTCGCCGGCGATGTCGGTATCGACTTCGTCGCCGGCCCCACCGAGATCCTCATCCTCGCAAGCAAGGGCAACCCCCGCTGGATCGCCGCCGACATGCTCGCTCAAGCCGAGCACGATACGGACGCCGCCGCCATTCTGCTCACCACGAACACCAAACTCGCCGAGCAGGTAGCAACAGAAGTCGACCGCCAACTCGAATCCCTACCCACCGCAGCAGTAGCCCGCGAAGCGATCCGCAAGAACTCGGCCATCCTCATCGTCGACACCATGGAAGAAGCCTGCGAGCTCTCCAATCGCTTCGCCCCCGAGCACCTCTCGGTCGAAAGCGACAAATGGCTCAAGCACCTCCGTCACGCCGGCGGCATCTTCATCGGAGGTTACTCGCCTGAAGCCGCGGGCGATTACGCGAGCGGTCCGAACCACGTCCTGCCCACCAGCGGCGCGGCCCGTCTCCGCGGCGGCCTCTCCGCAGCTGATTTCGTCAAGGTCATCACCACGCAACATCTCAGCCCCGAGGCCCTGCAAAAACTCGCGCCTGCCGTCACCACGCTCGCCCGTGCCGAAGGCCTTGAGGCCCACGCACGCTCTGTCGAAGAGAGGTTCCGCTAATGGACTTTCCCGGCCCTAAACCACGCCCTGCCATCGACCGCATGGCCGCATACCACCCACCGAGCGCTGGCCGCTCCGGCAAACTCCGCCTCGACTTCAACGAGAACACCTCCGGCGCCAGCCCCAAGGTCCTCGAAAAGATCCAGCAGGTCCTCACCGCCGACGCTCTCACCGTCTACCCCGAATACACCGAAGTCATCCCGGCCCTCGCCAAATTCTTCGAAGTCGCCGAAGACGAACTCGTCATGACCAACGGCACCGACGAGGCGATTCAAGTCCTCATCAACGCCTACGTCGACAACGATGACGACGTGCTCATTCTCACCCCAAGCTACGCCATGTATCGCTTCTACGCGGAAGTCGCTGGCGCCAAGGTCCGCACGCTCCCCTACCGCAAGGACACCCTCAAGTTCCCTGTCGACGAACTCATCGAGTCGATCCGCCCCGACACCAAAGCGATCCTCATCTCGAACCCCAACAACCCCACCGGCACCGCCATCAAGCGCGAAGGTATCGAGCGCATCCTCGATCGCGCCCCCGGCGCCGCCGTCCTCATCGACGAAGCTTACTTCGAGTTCTGCGGCATCACCATGCTGCCTTATCTGAACGAATACCCGAACCTCTTCGTCAGCCGCACCTTCTCGAAGGTCTACGGCATGGCCGCTCTCCGCGCCGGCTGCCTGTTTTCCTGCGCGGATAACATGGCAGCCATCCATAAGTCGCACTCCCCCTACTCGGTCAACTTCATCGCCGCCATCGCCGCCAAGGCCGCCGTCGAAGACACAGCCTTTCTCAAGTCCTTTGTCATAGAAGTTCTCGCCGCTCGAGAAGTCCTCACCGCCGGTCTCGAAAAGCTCGGCGTCCCCTACGTCCCCACCCAGGCCAACTTCGTCCTCATGCACGTCGGCCCGCGCTCCCAAGAAGTCTGCGACCGCCTCAAGGTCGACGGCATTCTCGTTCGCAATCGCAGCTACGAAATCCCCGGCTGCGTCCGCGTCACAGTTGGTACTCAAGAACAAACCCGCCGCTTCCTCGCCGCATTTGAACTTATCTGGAAGAAAATCCAACGATGAGCAAACCGATGATCGTCTTCGACATGGACGGCGTCCTCGTCGAGGTCAAGGAATCCTACCGCGAATCCATCCGCGCCACCGTCCTGCACTTCACCGGCAAGGACGTTCCTCACGACCTCATCCAGCACTACAAAAACCAGGGCGGCTGGAACAACGACTGGAAGCTCAGCCACGAGCTTTGCAGCGTCTACGGCAAAGAGGTCGCCTACGAAACCGTTGTCGAAACCTTCAATCGCTACTTCTTCGGCGTCGACGGCACCCCCGGCTTGATCGAGCGTGAGAAGTGGATCGACACCACCGGGGTCCTCAAGCGCCTCAACCAGCGCTACGACTTCGCTATCTTCACCGGACGCCTCAATGCAGAAGCTCAGATCACCCTCCGCCGCTTCGCCGGAGATCTCAACATCACCGCCGTCATCGGCGACGACAACGTCACTCAATCCAAGCCCCACCCCGAGGGCCTGCTCAAGCTCATGGAACAGCACCAGGTCGTTTACTACCTCGGCGACACCGTCGACGACGCCAAGGCCTCCAAGGCCGCCCACGTCCCCTTCATCGCCATCACTGCCCCCGGCGGCAACTTCGCCGCCTTTAGCCCGGCCCACTTCCTCACGAGCATCAACGAACTGGAGACTGTCCTCTAATGCGCACCGCAAAAATCGAACGAATCACCAAAGAAACCCAAATTTGTGGAAACCTCAAGATCGAAGGTAAAGGCAAGTACGAGATCTCGACCGGCGTTCGCTTTCTCGACCACATGCTCGAGCTCTTCACCAAGCACGGCGGTTTCGATCTCAAGCTCCACGCCACCGGTGATCTCGACGTCGACCAGCACCACACCGTCGAAGATGCGGGCATCGTTCTCGGCCAGCTCTTCAGCCAGGCCCTCGGTGATCGCAAAGGCATCAACCGCGCTGGCTACTTCGTCCAGACCATGGACGAAACCCTCGCCGTTACCGCCGTCGATCTCGGCGGCCGTCCCGCACTCGTCTACAAAGACCTCGTTAAAGTCGTTCGCGTCGGCGACCTCCAAACCGAACTCCTCATCGACTTCTTCGATGGCTTCACCCAGCACGCCAAAGCCAACCTCCACGCCAAGGTCATGTACGGCCGCTCCAACCATCACAAGATCGAAGCCGTCTTCAAGTGCTTCGCTCGCGCGATGAAGTACGCCTGCTCGAAAGACGCCCGCCTCAAGGGTCAGTTGCCCTCCACCAAGGAGCTCCTGTGATCTCGATCATCGACTACGGCGCTGGCAACCTGCGCTCAGTCCAGAACACCCTCGCCGAGCTAGGCGCTGTCTACAAGCTCATCGACACTCCTGACGCCGTCCTCAAGGCCGACAAACTGATCCTCCCCGGCGTTGGCCACTTCGGCCAGCTCATGATGTCCCTTGACGCTCTAAAGCTCCGAACACCGATCCTCGAAAAGATCGCCTCTGGCACCCCCTTCTTCGGCATCTGCCTCGGCATGCAGGCCCTGTTTTCTGGCAGCGACGAAGCCCCCGAGCTCGAAGGTCTCAACCTCTATCCCGAACGCATCCAGCGCTTCCCCGCCGGTGCCCGCGTCCCACACATGGGCTGGAACTCGCTCCAAGTCAAACCCGATTCAAAACTCATGACCGGCCTCCCTGAGCCCATCTACGTCTACTTCGCCAACAGCTACTACGCACCTCCCGTCGAGGTCACCTCGGCCACCTGCGACTATCAGCTCCCCTTCACTGCCGCTATCGAACGCGGTAATGTTTACGGGGTTCAGTTCCACCCCGAGAAGTCCGGCCCCACCGGCCTCCGCATCGTCCGCAACTTCCTGGAGCTTGCCTGATGCTGGCCAAACGAATCATCCCCTGCTTGGACGTTACTGCTGGTCGCGTCGTCAAAGGCATTAACTTCGTCAACCTACGCGACGCCGGCGACCCCGTCGAACTCGCCCAACGCTATAACCAACAAGGCGCCGACGAAGTCGTCTTCCTCGATATCACCGCCAGCTCCGACGAGCGCAACACGATGGTCGACGTCGTCTTCCGCACAGCACAGCGAGTCTTCATCCCCCTTACCGTCGGCGGCGGCATCCGCGAAGTCCGCGACGCTCGCAAGATCCTCGTCTCTGGCGCGGACAAAGTCAGCGTCAACACCGCCGCCGTCCGTCGCCCCGAGCTCATCACCGAGCTCTCCAAAGAATTCGGCGCACAGGCTGTCGTACTTGCCATCGACGCCCGCCGCAAGGGCGATTCCTGGTCGGTCCACACCAAAGGTGGCCGCGTCGACGAATCCATCGACGTCATCGAATGGGCCAGCCGTGGCGAAGCCCTCGGTGCAGGCGAGATCCTCCTCACCTCGATGGATACCGACGGCGTGCAAAAGGGTTTCGATTGCGAGCTCACCCGCGCGGTCAGCCGCGCCACTCGCATTCCCGTCATCGCCAGCGGTGGTGGCGGCACGCCCGAGCACTTCCTTGAAGTCCTCACAACGGGCGAAGCCGACGCAGCCCTCGCTGCCAGCATCTTCCACTACGGTACCTACACCGTCAATGACCTCAAAGAATTCCTCGACCGCAACGGCATCCCCGTTAGGAGCAACTCGTGATCGTACCTTGTATTGACCTGCAAGACCGCAAAGTCGTCCAACTCGTTCAGGGCCGCGAGAAAGCCCTCGAAGGCGAAGAACCTCTCGTGATGCTCGCGAAGTTCGCCGGCTTCCCCGAAATTCAAGTCATCGACCTCGACGCCGCCATGGGCCGCGGCGCCAACGACGACATCGTCGAACTCCTCGCCGGCCGAGTCCGCTGCCGCGTTGGTGGCGGCGTCCGCTCTCCAGAGCGCGCACAAACCCTCGTCGATCAGGGTGCCGCACAAGTCATCGTCGGCACTGCTGCTTTTACCAAGACCGGCATCAACGTCCCGCTCCTCGATTCCATCGCCGCCCAGATCGGCCGCGAGAAAATCCTCATCGCCCTCGATTCCAAGTACGGCAAGATCGTCGTCAAGGGCTGGCAGGAATCAACCGACCTCACCGCCGTCGAAGTCCTCCAGCAAGTCGAACCCTACTGCGGCGGCTTCCTCTGCACGTACGTCGACAAGGAAGGCATGATGCAGGGTACAGACCTCGACTGGTTCCATAGCCTTAGACAAGGCACGAAGCTCCCTATCACCGCCGCCGGCGGCATCACCACCATCGACGACGTCAAGGCCCTCATGTCGATGGGCATCCACTCCGCCCTCGGTATGGCCATTTACACCGGCCGCCTCGACCTCGCCGAGCTCCGCACTCTTCTCGATTCAACCAGGCAATAAACCTCTCTCACGGTAAACGACACACAAGTGGGCCGCTAAAGCACCGGGCTGTCCACCTGCGAGGAGTATTACTCTCAGGGGTAATGAAAAAATAGCGCCTCTGAGTCTAAACTCTTTACCTCACGCCGATATGCTTCTTGAGCACATCGAACAGTGAGCATTCTCAGCAACCTCTTTCACAAGGGTTCGGAGTCGGATTCAACATCCTTGTCCGAGCAGATCAGCAGCCTCGAGTGGATCGAAGCCACTCGCGACGCTGCGATCCAACTCTGGCGCGCCAGCATGTTGAGCATGAGCGACGCCATGCCCCCAATGCCCAAGCAGATCGCCGAGCCCCATCGCAAGAGCATCAAGCAACTCGTCGACGAGATGCCCGACAAGCCCGCTCCCAACGTTCTCGAACAACGCAAGCAGAAAACCGCCGAGATTCTCAAGAGCTACGGCACCCAGATGGGCACCTACATTGACTCTCAGGACAAAGAAGCCAAGGCGGTCCTCAATTCTGTCGCCCAGCTCACCGAGACCCTCTCCGGCTTCGATCAGCGCTACGCCGTCAAGTTCCAGGGCATCACAAAAAAACTCCGTCTTCTCGCCACCGGCAACGACTTCAGCGAGATCCGCACCAAGCTCTCCGCCGAAGTCACCCAGCTCGAAAAAGTCCTTGAAGAACAACAGCGCGACACGCGCTCCGCGATGCAGCGTCTCAACGAAGACATCTCTTCTAGCGAATTTCGCAAACAGCGCTCCATCCCGGGCCCCGGCTCTCAGCACGCCTCCGAAAGTCTGGTCGTCCTCGAGCGCGCCGTCCAAGTCTGGGACCGCTATTGCATGGTCCGTTTCGAATTCCAATCTCGCCCCGGAGTTCCCTTGGACGTCAATATCTGGTGCAGTCGCGAAGCAGCGCTGATTGAGGCACTCCCCGAACGCATCGGCAACACCGTCCGCATCGTCGTGCCCAAGCCCGCTGTCATGCTCGTCGCCGTCCATTGCCAGTTGCTCGAATACGCCAGCATGGCGGAGTCCATGGAGAAATCAATGAGCCAACTCAGCGGAGCCATCTGCTCCTCCCGCGTTGTCGAACCCCTCCGCGGCGAATCCATGCGAGAAGCCATGGCCCGTCTCGAGAAAGCAGGTTAATCGCCATGCTGCGCTACGCCCTCTTTACTGACGACGCAGACTTTCGCGAAACCCTCGCCCTGGCCCTCGAACATCAGCCCGGGCTGCTTCTCCTCAAGGCCTTCGATCACCCCCTCCCCCTCGAAGCCCCTCTCGATTACATCCGCGCCTACTCCCCGCAGATCCTCTTCTTCGACATCACCAATGGCCGCGATGCCCTCCATCAGGCCGCCGATCTCCTGCGTGACAATCCTCACACCCAACTCGTCGCCATCGCCCGCGACCTCGATCCAGACGTCCTCATCGAGCTCATGAACCTCGGCGTCCGCGAATTCCTCCGCTTCCCCTTCGATCCGGCAAAACTTGCCGCTACCGTTTCCCGCATCGAAGCCTCCATCGCCAACGCACCCAGCGAGCGCGAATCCACCGACCTCCTATTCAGCTTCCTCCCGGCCAAGCCCGGCGTCGGCAGTTCCACAACCGCCATCCATACCGCCCTGGAGCTGTCCCAGCGCCCTCACAGCCGTGTCCTCCTTGCTGATTTCGATCTCAATTGCGGCCTCAGCCGCTTCCTTCTCAAAATCAGCAACCCCCTCGGCGTCCGCGACGCCGTTGCCAAGATGCCTGAGATGGACGAAGGCCTCTGGACAGAAATCAAGTCCAGCGTCGAAGATCTCGACGTCCTGCCCCCCTGCCTCATCGATACCTATCTTCAACTCGAACCCGCCCGCGTTCGTTCACTCTTCGACTACGCCCGCAAGCGCTACCGTGTCGTTCTCGCCGACCTCAGCGGCATGATGGAAGAATTCTCCGTCGACATCCTCCAGCAATCCCGCCGCATCCTTCTTGTCGTCGAGCCCGACCTCGCCAGCGTCCACATGGCCCGCGAGAAAATGCGCTTCCTCGAAGCAAGAGAACTCCAGGATCGCGTCGCCCTCATCATCAACCGCTGGCGTAAGGACGCCCCGCTCACTCTCTCCGATATTGAAAGTGTCCTCGGCTCCCCGGTCGAGATTACCCTCAGCGAAGCTGCCGAGCAAGTCTACAAGTCCGTCATGCGCGGCGGCGCACTCGACCCATCAAGCAACTACTATCGCGAGATCGCCGACCTGGCAACGTGGCTCGCCGCTGAGTCGGGTGTCAAGCGCGGCCCCAAACCGAAAAGGAAAGTCGAGTACTTCTCGCTCATCCCCAGCCGCTACTCGCTCAATCGCGCTTAAGCAACTCCGCGTATCCGATCTGGCCATTCAGTCGCTCATCCGGCTTCGGCAGATTACCTCCCCCAAACCAGATCCGCGCCCGGTCACCTTCCACCAGCACCGTCGCGTCACAGATCACAGCTCGATTCCACGGTTGTTCCCCGCGCAACACAGGCTGCCTCTGCTTAAGCCACATCTTTCCATCCATTGAAGTCGCATAGCCCATGGCCCGCTTCTCTTGCCGATCCCTGCCCGTGTACAGCATCACCCACTGCCCATTGGCCGCAAACACCGCCGGCTCACCCAAGCCGTTCTCGTCAAAATCTCCGGCCATTCCCAACTCCATCACGGGTCCCCGCAACTTCGTCCAATTCAACCCATCCGTCGATCGTGCCATACCCAGCCGTTGCCGCCGTGCTCGGTCCTCACCCAGATAAAACAGATACAGCGTATTGCCCACCGCCATCAGATACGGGTCACCGAGACTGATCTCATCCCAGCTCATCCTCGGTCCGATCTTGAGAATCGGTCCACCCTGAGCCGACCATTTCAAGCCGTCATTCGAAACCGCAACGCTGATTTCGGTCTTGCCCTTAGGCCCCGTCTGATAAGCATAAAAAAGCTTCCCCGTAAACTCCGCAACGCCCCCGTTTGCCGCAATGTAATCCGCCCCTGCATTCAGCGCCTCGCCTCGATCCTGCCACGCGATGCCATCTGCCGAACTCGCCACTCGCGTATTCCAACGCTTCCCATCGAATACCGAATACAGATTCAGATACTCATTGCGCCACCGCACCACCGAAGGGTTCAATACATCGAGCATCGTTCCCCGTGTCATCACCGGCGTTTCCCTGACTTTCCAGTTCAGCTCCAGAGCGGCTGATTTCGGCGGCGATGGCAAAGAGAAATCCTCATACTTGCCGCAAGACGCAAGCACCAGGCACCCAACGGCAAGAACGACCCGCCTCATAACGGAATACGAATTCGCAGCGTCGCCCCATGCCCCGGCCTGCTATTGGCAACAAGCTCTCCACCCAGCGAACGCACCCTTCTCTTGATACTCCCCGGCCCAATCCGCAACGCTTCCATCTCGCCCAAATCGTAGTTCCCCGAGAACGGGAATCCCGTCCCGTCATCCTCGATTTCGATATGCAGCATCTCCCCCTGCATTGTCAGCGCAATTGCAACCCGAGAAGCCTTCGAGTGCTTCTGCACATTGTTCATTGACTCGCGCACAATCTGCAGCACCTCAAGAAAGCTCTCCGGCTCACCGGTGACTTCTTGCGACGTATAGCTCGCCGAGATCCCCGTGTCCTTCTTGAAGTTCTCGACCAATCTCCGGATCGCCGTCGAAAGGCTCTCGCCCTCAACCTCAAGCGGCCTCATACTCCGCACAAACGCCCGCAACTCAGCCACCTGAGTCCGACAAATCATCTGCAAATCCTGCAACTCCTTCAACCCCGTCCCAAGGTCGCGGCCCAACATCTGTTGCACTACATTCAGCCGCATCTGGAAACTGATAAAGCTCTGCAGCGGTCCATCATGAAAGTCGTCGGCAATCCTTTGCCGTTCGATCTCGCGCAGCTTCTCGGCCTCGGCTCGCAGGATCATAACATCCTGCTGTGCCTCGCTCAACCGGTCGGCCAGAACGCGTTTCTCCAGTGCCAGCGTGCAGGCAAGAATCCCAGACAGCATCACCAGCGGCTGCAAGATATCAAAATGCGCCGGTCGGAATAACAAGAAGAACCCTTGGCACAACACCAGCACCGTAAACACCTCGCGCCACGTGTGCAGAATCGCCGCCTCGAGCAACAGATAAACAAAGAACAGACTATTGAACCAGATCGTCTGTTCCGCCGAAAAGTGCGCCATGATCAAAAACACCAGCACATCCACCGCAAGGCTCAACAGCGGCGGCCAGCGCCTCTCCACATCGCGCCACAGCAATGCGAGCAAACTGTAAATCGTAAACGCCGAAGCCAGTGCCATCACGGCCATCGGAATCGGCCTTTGCACCGCACCCCCCACCGCCAAGAACGCCAGCGCCAGGATCGTGCGGATCACCGCGAGGCTCTGCCACCACAAAGGGGATAGGTATTTGGGCTCTGCGGTACTCATAAATTAGCGCCGGTAAAAGAACAGCGTATGGCCGCGTCCTTCCGAGTCTTCAATCACTTCTGTCTTCTCAGGATTCCATTCTGTGAACTCGAAATCATGGCACACCACCCGCGCCCCGCGCTTCATCTTCTTCTCAAGCACGGGCGACAGCCGGATGTTCGTCACCGGCAGCAAATAAACCGTGATCAAATCGGCATCGGCATAATTCTGCTCGAAGATATCTCCCTCGATAATGCTCGCCAGATTGCCCAGCTCCAGCTTCCCGATCCTCTGCCGGCTCTGAATCACCAGCCCCTTATCCAGCTCCACGCCAATCGACTTCGCGCCAAACTTCTGCGCCCCGGTCACCACAATCCTTCCATCGCCCGACCCAAGATCGTAAAGCGTCTCGCCCTTCTTCAATTCGCCCAGCTTCAGCATCCGATCCACTACTACCTGCGGCGTTGGATAATACGGAGCCGCACGTTCCGGCGGCTTATCTTGATCCTGAAAAAAGGCTGCGAGTAACAGAAATATCAAGTGCATAGTTAGCGAATCGGCGAATACGCCGTCGGAACCAACATCGAGTTCGAAATGTTCGAAACCACTTCGCCGTCACTCAATCCCGGCGTCGCCTTCAGCTTGTCCCATTCCGGGTGCGTAATGAATTTCTTCCAGTTCGCCTCGCGCGCTGCCAGGCTGTCGTACCACAGCATGTAGGTCAGATTGGGCATGTTCGCCCCGAAAATCGTCTCCCCAAAGAACAGCGGGTTCAGCCCCGTCTTGCGGAAGATCGCAATCTCCCCATCGTTGAACATCCCAATCTTCTTGCCCAGCGAATTGAACGTATTCGATTCATACGTACGCAGTTCAAACACACGCGGCGCACGGCCCGCCTCCGCCGCTGGCATTTCGAGCGCGGGAAACCCGTCAAAGCTCCGAATCAGGCTCGATTCAATCCGCACATAATCGGCCGGCTGGTTCCCCAGTGCATCCCAGGTCGCTTCCATCTGGCCAAGGCTTTGAAACTCGCTCACCTGCAACACATAGGGGCTTGCCGCGCCAATTAGATTGCCAAAAAAGCCAACCTTTTTCACCCCCGCTTTCGTCAGCGCGGGCAGTTGCTTCTGCGCCAGAAAGTCATTCAGCCGCTTCGGCATTCCGTCCAGCGTGTTACGCAACTTGTAGTAGCGCAACTCGATCAGCGAGTTGGCTTTCTTCTGAGTAGGTTCAAATGCAGGCGCGCTCACAGCGGCCGAGCTAGCAAGAAACAGACGACGGTTCATTCATTTTGATCGTACAACGCCCGAAGCGTCGCTCGCGGCCTTCAAACTCCGCCACCGCCGCTTCCAGGTCCGATTCCTCAAAATCTGGCCATGCCACATGAGTAAAGTGAAATTCCGCGTATGCACATTCCCAAAGCAGAAAATCGCTCAACCGCTTCTCTCCACCCGTCCGAATCAGCAGGTCCACATCAGGTCCAAGGCATCGCGTTAATTCTTCGCGGCTCATGCCCGGGCGCATCTTGGTAAGCAACATATCGCGGGAGGAATAATCGATTGCGATCCGCACATGCAGCCGTTTGCCGCCCAAAGTCTCCAGTTCAGCCCGTTCCATCGCCGGAAGCAGATTCGCCGGCAACCGATCCCGCCGCCCGATAAATTCAAGCCTCACCCCATTCGCCCGGCACTCCGCCACTTCCTTCTCAATGAAGTGCGCCAGCAGCCGCATCAGCCCGGACACTTCCTCAGCCGGCCGCTGCCAGTTGTCGCTTGAGAAAGCGTATAGCGTCAGCGCCCTAACCCCAACCTTCGGCGAATGGCGAATCACCCGCCGCACCGACTCCGCCCCCTGTTTGTGCCCAGCCAGCCGCGGCCAGCCAAATCGCTTTGCCCAGCGGCCATTCCCGTCCATGATGATTGCCAGATGCAAGGTCTTACTTCTCCTTCGGCTTCATCGCCTGTATCAGGGCTTCCATGTGGTTCACGTACTTCTCAAACGCCTTCTTGCCTGTCGCGGTCAATTCATACTCAGACTGCGGCCGCCTTCCCAAAAAGTACTTGCGGCAAGTCACATATCCGGCGTCTTCTAATTTCCGTGCATGGATGCTCAGGTTTCCATCGGTCAAATTCAGGATTTCCTTCAGTTCCCCGAAGCTCAACTTCTTTGTCGCCGCGAGTGCGCTGACAATTCCCAGCCTCACCCGCTCGTGAATCAGTTGGTCCAGATTCACTGCCTTCTGTGGCAGCGGAACGAGATCGAGATGCGCTTTAGCCGCCATGGTTCCTCGCAATCCAAATTCCGAAGACAATATGCAAGCCGCCAAACCCCACGGCCAGACAAATATCGTTGAACTCGCCCGGCGTAAAGAGCGCCACCGCGCCCAGCGCCATAAATGCCATCCCCATCAACAGCACCGGCCTCACGCTTGAGATCCCGCCCGTGATCACGCCCGAACCATACAGCAGTAGCCACAACCCAGCCACCTCGCCATAGTGATTCGCCCGAGCCGCAGATGCCGTAAAGATCGCCCCAGCCAGCAACGGCGGCGCGAACCCCAACCCAAACCGCCGTGCCGGGCTCGAGAGTAAGCTCACGCCCGAATGGTTCGCCTTCCAGATCAAAGCGATAAATCCGAGCAGAATCGCCGCCATCCCCTCGGCCGTCCAGATCGCCAGCCAAGCCTCGCGAGACTTCGCTCCGTTGCCCAGCCACGCCGCCACCAGCGCCGAGCAGCCCACCAGGATCATCCCGTAGCCCGGCACCGCCGTAAACGCGGTCGTATTCTCCATCGTGGAGCGTATGTACTTCAGGTTGTCGAGCGCATGCTCGTGCATATCGGCGCGTAGGCCCATGAGGAGATATTAGAGTACTTTGTAAAACAAAGCAAGCCCCTTGTTACATTCAAGTCATGACCCGGCTTGAGCAACAAATGGCGTTCCTCCTTGAAATCGACAAACTCAAACAGGTCCATCGCCGCACAAAACTCCTCAGCGGCGAGCGCTACGAGAACTCTGCCGAGCACACCTGGCACATCGCCCTGGCCACTCTGGTTCTCGCCGAACACAGCAACACCCCCATCGACGCAGTGAAGGTCATGAAGATGCTGCTGGTCCACGATCTCGTCGAAATCGACGCTGGTGACACCCCTGCCTACGGCGACCAGGGCGACAAGACCGCTCTCGAAGCCGCCGCCGCCGAACGCATCTTCGGCCTCCTCCCGGAAGATCAACGCGACGCATTCATCGCTCTCTGGCGCGAATTTGAATCGCGAGAAACCCCCGCATCCCTCTTCGCCAATTCCGTGGATCGCCTCTTCCCTCCCATTCAGAACATCCACAACCAGGGCGGCTCTTGGCTCGACTTCGCCGTCAACCGCCCTCGTGCCGACGCCCGCCTCAGCCCCATCGGCGACGGCTCGCAACCCCTCTGGCAACTGGTCTCAGCCATCCTCGATGATGCTCAGAACAAGGGCTACATTCAACCCGGCAACTGATTCTCGGCGGTGATAAGCTTACCGCTGTGCTTCGCGCCTTTGCTTTGGCCTTAATGGCCACCTCACTATATGCCCAGACCGCGTCGATCACCGGTCGCGTCACCGATCCTTCCGGCGCAATCGTGCCCGCTGCCACCGTAACCGCACGCTCCGTCGCCACAAACCTCTCTACCGCCACAGAGTCCAGCAGCGAAGGCTACTACACGCTCCCTTCGCTCGCGCCCGGCGACTACGAAATCACCGTCACCAAGCAGGGCTTTGTCACCGTCAAGCAGACTGGCCTGACGCTGGTAGTGGGTCAGGCTGCTCGGCTCGACATCCAGATGAAAGTTGGCGGCGTGGCAGAGACCATCGAGGTCCAGGCACAGGCCGCACTGCTCGACAGCGAAAGCGCGACGCTCGGCCAGGTGATCGGCAACCGCCAGGTGAGCGAACTGCCCCTGCTGGGCCGTAACTCCTACGCGCTCGCCATGCTGGTCCCGGGCGTGCGACCATCAGCTGGCGTCAACAATCTGGTGATCGATCAGATCTCTACCGTCGCTTACTCCATCAACGGCGGCCGCGCCAACGGCAACGAGTTCCTGCTCGACGGCGCACCCAATTCCGCCGCCTCACAGAACCAACCGGTCATCAACGCAAATCCCGACATGGTGCAGGAGTTCAAGGTCGAAACCAACTCCTTCGCAGCCGAATATGGCCGGTCGACCGGCGGCGTTTTCAACGTCGTCACTAAAAGCGGTACCAACCAGCTTCACTTCAGCGCCTATGAGTTTTTCCGCAATGACAAACTGAACGCCAACGACTTTTTCGCCAACCGCGGCGGCACGCGGCGAGCGCCGTTCCGCTTCAATCAATTCGGCGGCACTGTTGGCGGCCCCGTTTACATCCCGAAACTCTATGACGGCCGCAACAAGACCTTCTTCTTTTTCAATACCGAAATCGTGCGTTTCGTGCAGGGCCAGACGTTCACGGCCGTGTTGCCCGACGCCCGCCAACTCACGGGCGACTTTTCAAACGCCCGCCTCGCCGACGGCCGCCTTGTGACGGTGTTCGATCCGGCAACGATAGCCCTCAATCCAGCGGGAGGCTTTCTCCGCGCGGCATTCCCCGGCAACATCATTCCTGCCAATCGGCTCGATCCGGTTGCGCGCAATGTCAGTCGCCTCTTCCCAGGCGCGCAGACCGCAGCGCCTTTGGGTGTCATCAACTACACCCGCACCGCCGGCAACATCGTGCCGAAAGACTCCTGGTCCCTGCGCGGCGATCATTCTTTCAACGACAAGAATCGGATCTTCGCCCGCTACTCCTACGACAACACGCCTTTCAACCGCGCCCCCGTCTATGGCGAAGAACTGCGCAACATCGCTCCCACCGCCGGCCCGCAGGTATTCCGCCGTTGGAACGCAGCCATAGAAGACAGCCACACCTTCTCCCCCACCTTGCTTGCCACCATTCGTTACTCCGTCACGCGCCTGGTGAACTTCCGCCGCCCTTACTCGGATAACTTCAATATCGAGTCCCTCGGCCTGCCCGCCTACATGCGAGCCGGCATGGTGGATCCGGTCTCCTTGCCAGCCATCAACATCACGGGCTACTCGGTCACTAGCTCCGTCCCGAACATCGTCGTAGGCGGCCTCATTGGTGCCACCGACGTCATCAACTTCGGCCATCCTATGCACGCTCTGCAAGGCAACGTCACCAAGACATTTTCGAAACACACCGTCAAGGCGGGCGCCGAATATCGCGTCATCCAGTTCAACAATTTCCAGGTCGGCGACCAGGCGACCAACTTCAGCTTCACGCCCGCCTGGACCCAAGGCCCGAATCCGAACGCTTCGAGCGCCGTCGCCGGCCTCGGCCTGGCGACGTTTCTGCTCGGCATTCCTGGGGGCCAGGTGGCACCGCAGCCAGCCCTCGCGATGACCAACAAATACTACTCGCTCTTTGTACAGGACTCTTGGAAAGCGACCAACAAGCTCACGATCAACTACGGCCTCCGCTGGGAATATGAAACGCCCCGCACGGATCGCTTTGACCAATTGACAAACTTCGACTACAACGCCGAATCACCTTTGACTGCACCGGGCATCGCTCCGCGCGGCGGGCTCACCTTCGTCAACAAGGGCGGCCTACCTCGCCTCAACGCAAACCCAGATCGCAACAACTTCGCCCCACGCTTGGGCATCGCCTACAGGCTCACGCCAAAGACTGTCATCCGCACGGGCGCAGGTCTCTTCTACGCCGGGCTGACAGGGATCGGTGGTGGCGGCGGGCCCTTCGGCACCAGCGGCTTTCAGGCAGGCACGTCACTGGTCACTAGCCTCGACGGCGTCACGCCGATTGTCCGTTGGAGCGACCCCTATCCGAATGGCTTCAATCGTCCGACGGGCAACTCCGCCGGACTCTCCACCCTTCTCGGCCAAGGTATCGGCTTCTTCGATCGTGGCAATGTCGCGCCGAAGACGGTCCAGTGGAATTTCACCATCCAGCGAGAGCTGCCCAAGAATATGCTGCTGGAAGTCGGTTACGCCGGCAATCGCGCCTTTGGCTTGTTCGAGAACCGCCAGTTCAATCAGTTGCCCGACGCGGCGTTAGCCCAGGGCGACGCTCTCCGTCAGTTGGTGCCGAATCCATTCTTCGGGCGGATCAGTGTCGGCCCGCTTGCACAGCGCACCGTCGCGCGCCCAGTTGTTGCGTCCCTATCCGCAATTTGAGGCTGTGACTTCACAGAACGCCAGCTGGGCAAATTCCAACTACCATGCGCTCGAAACCAAGTTCGAAAAACGCTACGCGTCAGGCTTGACCCTCATGGCCACCTACACTTGGTCAAAAAATATGGACTACGGCATCGGCCCATTCGCCGGCGAGGCTCTCGGCGCCAGCGCCTTCCAGAACTGGAATAACTTGAAGGCCGAGTTCGCCTCTTCGACGCTCGACCAGACGCACCGCTACATCATGAACTCGGTTTACGAGCTGCCGTTCTTCCAGAAACAAAACACGGCAATCAAGAAGGTGCTCGGCGGCTGGCAGTTAGGCGGTATCTGGAGCGGCTTTTCAGGCGGTCCATTGGGCGTGACGTCGGCGGTCAACAACACGTTCTCCCAGGGCGGCGGCCAGCGGCCAAATTGGAACGGGCAGAATCCCTGCGTAGCGAATCCGACACCGGCCCGCTGGTTGGATGCAAGCGTCTTCTCGAACCCAGCGCCCTATCAGTTTGGCAACGCGCCCCGAACCTTCAACGGCTGCCGCAGCGACGGTTGGGCTCAGATCGACATGACCTTCACCAAAAACACTCGTTTCCGCGAGCGCCTCAACCTACAGTTCCGCGCAGAGATGTTCAACATCACGAACACACCCCGCTTCGCGCCCCCGAACCAAAACTTCGGGAACCCACAGTTCGGCGTAGTAAACACTCAAGGCAATCTACCCCGCATCATTCAATTCGGCCTAAAGTTGAGCTATTGATCACCCGATGAGCTTGGACCGCCGCGCAAGGAGCGTAACGGTTCTTCGCGTCGGTCTTCAAGGATGAATTGAATCGCCTCACGCAGATTGGCGAGGCATTCTGCGCGCGTCGCACCTTGCCCATTTGCACCGGGCACTTCGGCGCAATGAGCAACGAACCAAGGCCCCTCCCTGTTCAACAATCGCGGTGAATTCGTTGAGCATGCCCTCATCCTATCGCGCACACACTACAGCGCCAGCGACAACTGATTCCCCCGCTCCCAATCGGGCGGCAGATATGGCGTCGCCTTGCGGCTCAAGCCCACTCCAAGCCGCACTCTCTCAAACAGTGCTTCAATCTTCTGGTGATACTCCCGCGAAGGCCGCGCCCCGGTTTCATAAGTCGCCTGATACTTGCGGTGCAGTTGTGGATGCTCCCGCTCCAGATAGCTTAAAAACACTTCCTTCGTCGGGCTCTTCAAAAACAGCACGCCCCCGCCAAACCACTGCGCTCCACTCGCCTTGGCCTGTTGCGCGAGAGCGTGAAGATCGATCTCGTCATCATTGATCCCTGGCAGAATCGGCGAGGCAATCACCCCACATCGAATCCCCGCTGCGGCCAGCGACGCAACTGCCGCCAGCCGCAGGTCCGGCCGCGGTGCCCGCGGCTCGAGCCCTCGCGCCAGTTGGGCATCGAGGGTCGTCACCGTAAAATTCACATACAGCACATGCCGTTTCGCCACCTGCTGCAACAGCTCCAGATCCCGCATCGGCAGGTCGCTCTTCGTCGTAATCCAAAGCTTGCGCCCCGATACCGTCGCGAATACTTCGAGAATCCGCCGCGTGAGCTCATACCTCCGCTCAGCGTGTTGATACGGATCCGTCGCCGTGCCGATCGCAATCGCCTGCGACATCGGCACCTTCGCGAGTTCCCTCCGAAACTCGCTCGCATTCCAAACCTTCGCGAAGATCCGTGTCTCAAAGTCCTCCGGCTCCCGCAATTCCATAAACTCGTGCGTGTACCGCGCATAGCAGTACTGGCATGCCATCTCGCAACCCCGATAAGGGTTGATCGACCACTCAAACGAGTGACGGCTCCCCTCCACCCGGTTGATCCACTTGCCGGTCGCGAGGTGGCTGTAAGATACCTGTCGCTTGGCTTCCAGCAACGGGGCATTGTGAGCCGCCTTCGCGATTCCGACGAGTTGCATAGGGAGAATAGTTCGATCTTCGTCTTTTATTCGCCCTTTGTCAAGAGGTTTCGTCCATTACAATTAAGGTGGCTAAAACGATGAAAGTTAGCGTGATCTTACCCGCCGCCGGACTCGGCACAAGAATGGGCAAAACGGCGAAAAAACAGTTCCTCCAACTCGAAGGAGCGCCAATCCTCGTCCATACCTTGCGCCGTTTTTCAGGCATCGAATCGATTGGCGAGATCATCATCGCCTGCCGCGCCGAAGACATGGACGATGTCCGCGACATGCTCAGCGGCGTCTCAATCTCAAAACCGGTCCGCCTCGTCGAAGGCGGCGACTCCCGCCAGGAAAGCGTCGAGCACGCCTTGGCTACCGTCGCTGACGACGTCGACCTCGTTGCTGTCCACGATGCCGTGCGCCCCTTCGCTGATGAAGCCATGATTGCCAAGGTCATCGCCGAAGCCGCTGAATTCGGTGCCGCCATCGTCGGCATCGTCCCGGTCGATACCGTCAAGCAAGTCCACCTCACCAAGATTCAAACCACGATCTCGCGCGACCGTCTCGTCCTCGCCCAAACCCCTCAGGTCTTCCGCACTTCCCTCCTCAAGCAGGCCTTTGAGAAGGCGCATGCCGATGGCTTTATCGGCACCGATGAGTCGAGCCTGGTCGAGCGCCTCGATGCCGTCGAGGTTCACGTCGTCCCCGGCGGCGATCGCAATATCAAAATCACACGCCCCACCGACCTCGACCTCGCCCGCCACTTCCTCGCCGAGGAGCGCGCAAGCTAGGTGAGCTACGAATACCGTACCGGCCTGGGTTGGGATTCCCATCGCATCGCCGCAGGCCGCCCCATGTTGTTGGGTGGTGTCCTCATCGAAAGTGAGTTCGGCCTCGATGGCCACTCTGATGCCGACATCCTTTTGCATGCCATCACAGATTCCCTTCTGGGCGCCCTCGCTCTTGGCGACATCGGCATGCACTTCCCGGATACAGATCCACGCTGGAAGGGTGCCGAAAGCATGCAGTTCCTCCTCCATGCCCACAGCCTCGTCGCCGAAAAAGGCTATGAGATCGTAAACCTCGACACCACTGTGATTCTGGAGCGGCCCAAGCTGAAGGATTACCGCGTCAAGATCCGCGAGTACATTGCGACGAATCTGAAGGTGCCCATCGAAGCAGTCTCGGTCAAATTCAAAACTGCCGAGAAGGTCGGGCCCGTTGGTGAAGGCAAGAGCGCCGAAGCCCAGGCCATGGTTTTGCTTCGCCGGCAAGTGCGAGAATAATTGCTATGCGCCCAGTAGTATTCTGCATCGCTCTCGCTTTTGCCCCCGGCTTGGCTTCCGCCGCGGTGACTTACGCCAAAGAAATTTCGCGGATTGTCGAAAGCCGCTGCGCTCAATGCCACCGTCCCGGCGACATTGGGCCTATGTCGTTTAAGAACTTCGATGATGTCGTCAATTACGCACCTGACATCAAGCGTGTGGTCGAAGAAGGCATTATGCCTCCCTGGAAGCCATCAGAAGGTCACGGCAAGTTCAAAGGCGCATTTGCTCTGAAGCCGGAAGAGAAGGCAGACCTCCTTTCCTGGATCGCCAACGGCATGCCGATGGGCGACGAAGCTGACCTTCCGCCCAAGACTGAAGAAAAGGGCAATTGGGTACTCGGAGAGCCCGACCTGATTTTGAAGATGGAAGCCGGCTATGTCCCAGCCCGCGGCAAAGATGTCTATCGCTGTTTCGTTCTTCCCACCGGCATTGATGCCGACAAGTTCGTCAGTGCTGTCGATATATTGCCGGGCAATCGCAAGATCGTCCATCACGTCATCGCCTACCTCGACAGCTCCGGAGTGGCCGAGAAGCTCGATGCCAAGGATGAAGAGCCTGGCTACGACTGCTACGGCGGCCCAGGTTTCGATATTGGTGAGACCAACTTAAGTAGCCTGATTTTGAACGGCTTCATGCTGGGTGGCTGGGCACCGGGCGCCCGCCCTGACTTTCTTCCCGAGGGCATCGGAATGAAGCTCAACAAGTCAGCGAAAGTGGTGATGCAGGTTCACTATTACACCGGCCTCCGTACTGGCGAAGATCAGACCTCGATTGGCATTTACTACAACAAGACCAAGGCTGAGAAGCAGCTCTTCTACATCCCGGTAGTCCAAACCCGGCTCAATATCCCCGCCGGCGACCCCGCTCACGTCGCCACTGCGGAATTCCCCGTCATGCCATTTCTAGAAATGCAAGTAGTAAATGTGTTCCCACACATGCACTTGCTTGGTACCAAAATCGAAGTGGAAAAACAGGTGCGCGGCGAAAAGGGACGCATGATCCTCATCGACAATTGGGACTTCAATTGGCAAGGCACCTATTCCTTCGTTGAGCCCGTCAAGATGCCCGCATTTTCGCAGCTCAGACTTCGTTGCCAGTTCGACAACTCGGTCAACAATCCCCGCAATCCCAGCAACCCGCTCAAGAATGTAAAGTGGGGCGAAGGCACCGAAGACGAAATGTGTCTCGCCTTCGTCGGTGTAATCTTCGACCGCTTCTAAGGTAGGTCTATGGCAGAATCACGCGCCCGTGTACTGGTCGTTGATGACGAAGAAAACCAGCGGCGCGGCCTCACCAGCCTCATTGGCGCTTGGGGTTATGAAGTCAAGCAGGCCGAAAACGGAGCTCACGCACTGGAAGTACTCGAAGAGTGGCCTGCCCAGCTAATCGTCACCGACATGATGATGCCCGTGCTTGATGGCGCGGGCCTGCTCACTCGCCTCAAAGAACAGCCAAACGCTCCGCTTGCCATTGTTGTGACAGCTTTCGGCAGCCTTGAAATCGCCCTCAACACCATTCACGAACTCGGAGCCTTTTGGTTTCTCGAAAAGCCCATCGACACCCAGGCCTTGAAGCTGCTGCTCGAGCGTGCTCTGGTTTCGCGCCGCCTTGGCGAAGACAAGCTGATCCTTGAGCGGCAACTTGGTTACGAAGGCCGCCTTGCCGGGCTCGTCGGCAAGACGCCCGTCATGCGCGAGTTGTTCGGCATCGTCCAACAGGTCGCCCCCACTCGGGCTTCGGTTTTGATCACAGGCGAAAGCGGTACGGGCAAGGAAGTGCTCGCCCGCGCCATCCATAGTCTGAGTCCGCGAGCCAAAGAACCCTTTGTCGCACTGAACTGCGCCGCTTTGCCGGAAAGTCTGATCGAGAGCGAATTATTCGGCCACGAAAAGGGAGCCTTCACGGGTGCGCTCGAACGTCGCGCTGGCTGTTTCGAACTCGCCCACCGCGGCACTCTCCTGCTCGACGAGATTGGCGAAATGCCCATCTCCACACAGGCTAAACTCCTTCGTGTCCTCGAAGATGGCAAAGTGCGCAGATTGGGCGCGCGCGGTGAAATGGAAGTCGATGTCCGTATTGTCGCCGCCACCAACCGCAAACTCGAAGATGCCATTCTCAAGGGCTCTTTCCGCGAAGACCTCTTCTATCGCCTCAATGTCTTTCGCCTCGAACTGGCCCCTCTCCGGGAGCGCATCGAAGATTTACCGCTTCTGGCTGAAACACTCATCCATCACATGAACTCCAAACATGGAGTGAAAGTGATGGGTGTCGACGAGGCGGCCATGCTCGCGCTGAAGCGCCGCAGTTGGCCTGGCAATATCCGTGAGCTGCGCAATGTGCTCGAACGCGCGGTGATTCTGGCTGGCGAAGGCCTGATCCGAACCTCGCACCTCCCCGCGTCTGTCAATGATCCAGCTCCTGTTTCCACGAGCGACCCCGAAGCGATTCTCGTCAGAGTTGGCATAACCGTCGACGACTGCGAGAAGGCACTGATCTTCAAAACCCTCGACCACACCAAACAGAACAAGACCCGTGCCGCCGAACTTCTCGGCATCAGCCTCAAAACCATGCACAACAAGCTCAAGCAGTATGGCGCGGAGGGGGCCGACAGCTAACCTCCAATGACGCTGAAGAGCCGGTTGCGGCTGACGATCTTGCTGCCGCTGCTGGCCGTGGCGGTGGGCTACTCTCTGCTCAGTCTTTCTACCGGTGCGAGCGTGCTGTTCCGTGAGGCGGCCGAGCATGCCATGCTTCTCGCCAGCCAGATGCAAACCCTTCTTGTTCAGCGTGTCGACGGCTATGGCCGTCTCGAGGATGCCGCGTCAACCGAGCGGAATTGGATCGAGATGGCCGCAAAAGACGAAGCCCTCGCCAGAATGCTCGAGCAGACCATGGCCTCCACACGAACTGCCGTCGAGATCGATGTGCGATCCCGCGAGGGCAAGGTGCTTTCCAGCTCGAACCCCAACAGCATCGGTAAGCCCGGCCGCAAGGCGACGCCGATGGCCGAGTGGGCTGAGATGAGCCGCCCACGTAAGATCTGGCGCGTCTTCACCACCAAAGAAGAATTCGAAACCATCATCCCCCTCGGTGTGCCAGGCAGTAAGCAGCCCACCTTCGAGCTGCGTGTGCTCGTCTCTAGCGAACTGCTGCGCAACACACTCGAGCCCGAAGTCGGCAACCTGCTCCTTGCTCTGGCGATGTCGTTGCTCGTCTCGATCGGTATCGCGGTCCTCACAGCAAACGTCGCCTTCTTTCCGCTCCGCCGCTTGAGCGAAGCCATCGACAAAGTGTCTCGCGGCGAAGCTCTTGCCGAACCAGTACAGCGCGATGCTCAGGAGGTGCAGGCTGTTGAAAGCAAGCTCAGCCTGCTCGGCGAGCAAGTCCGCGGCGCGCGCGAAGATTTGAAACAGATGCGGGGCAACGTGCAGCAATTGCTCGAACGCATGGAAGACGCTGTTCTGCTATTTGATGAGCAGGAGCAGCTTGTTAACGCTGGCCGGGCACTAGAGAAATTCCTCGGCCGTGGCCGCTGGGAGATGACGGGTGCTCATGTCAGCGAGCTATTTGCCGCCGGCACCGCAGCAGGCGATTTGATTCAGGGTGCGATGGCCTTGAAGCAAAACCTGTCGAATACTGAGATCGCTTTGGGCACCCGCCGCGTCCTTCTCGACCTTGAAGTGCTCGAAGCTAAGGGCTACCTGCTTACGATTCGCGATGCCGAGGCCAAGCAGAGTATCACCCGGCAGCTTGACGTTTCCCAACGACTGAGCGCGCTAAACCGGTTAACCGGCGGCGTCGCCCACGAGATCAAGAACCCGCTCAATTCGATCGGCCTGCATCTTGAGATTCTTCGTGAGCGCGTCGCGGCAAGTGATGAGATCGCTGCGGAAGAACTGCGGATCCTGCGCGACGAGACCAAGCGTCTGGACCGTGTTGTGAAGACCTTTCTCGACTTCACCAAGCCTGTTGAATTAAAGCTCGCACCTTTGGACGTACAGGATCTGCTGGCGAGTATGATGCAGTTTCTCGTGCCAGAGGCAACTTCAAAGAAGGTGCAGTTGGATCTCAGTGGTGACTCAAAGATGATGATCCGGGGCGATGCTGACTTGCTCAAACAAGCTTTCCTGAATCTGCTCCGCAACGGCATGGATGCGATGCCGGAAGGCGGGCAGTTGCGCGTGGAGCTTCGCAGGGAAGGTGTCGAGGTAGCTGCCAGGATCATCGATAGCGGTGTTGGAATTCCCGAGGAATGCCGTTCCCGGATCTTCCAGTTGTACTTTACGACCAAGTCTCAGGGCAGCGGAATTGGGTTGGCGGTGACGTACCGTGTGGTGCAGTTGCACAATGGAAGTATTCAATTTGAAAGCGAAGCGGGGAAGGGCACAGCGTTCGAGTTGCGGTTTCCGATCCTGGAGGAGGCGTAATGCGGTCAAGGAAGATCAGCGGCGCGGCGATCATGCTGGCGGCGATGTTGTCAGAGCAGGGTTGTTGGTTTCGTAAACAGCCGCCTAAAGCTTCGATCGTAATTCCGCCTACGCCGCAAGCATCTCCACCACAGCCGATGCCGGCACCGCCCCAACTGCCTCCAACGGATCCGAAGCCGGCTGAGAAGATCACGCAAGTTCCTACGCTGCCGCCTCCTGTTGCGGCTCCGAAGCCTGGCCGCAAGACACCGGTGCGCAAGCCAGCGCCCCCTACGGTAGCCGCCGAGCCACCCCAGGTAGAGCCGCCGCCCACTGTAGCGCCGCCCCTGCTCACCCCCGGCCCCAGTCTGCAGCCCATCCTTGGGCCCCGCGAGACAGAGCAACGCAATCGCCGGATTCAGGCCTATCTTGAGAAGGCCCGCTTGCAGGTATTGAGAGCGGAACGTTCGAATCCAGATGCGGCGGCCAAGCAGTTAATTGGTCAGGTCAGAACGTTTTTGCAACAAGCAGAGGATGCGCGTAAGGTAGATTTGGCGAGGGCTGAAAATTTGGCTGAGCGGGCTGAAGTGCTTTCGAGAGGCTTGCTGAAATAGGAAAACGCCAGCCGCGGAGGAACACGGCTGGCGCTTTCTATCGGGCAGGAGAGGGTTACTGGCCAGGGGTCGACGGTACGGCTGTGATCTGCGCAGGCGCCTGATCGGCTGAGACGTAGACCTTGGTTTCGACACGGCGATTCTGCTTGCGGCCATCGCGGGTCTTGTTCTCCGCCACCTGGTTCTCGTCACCGTAGCCGGCAACGAAGACTCTGTGGAGCGGAATCGAGTGCTTGATCGTCAGGTAACGGACGACTGCGTCAGCGCGCTTGCGGCTCAACTCAAGGTTGAGTTGCTTCGGGCCAGTCGAATCAGTGAATCCCTGCACTTCAACCACGAAGTTCCGGAACGACTTGGACTTGGCCACCATGGAATCGAGCGTAGCGGCACCTTCAGTGCTCAGTTCATGCTTGCCGATCCCGAACAGAACCTGGTCGGTCGAGACGAGCTTGAAGTTCTGCATGTTCTCAAGACGGGTGTTGATGGTGGATACGTTCTTGTCGAGCTGGTCGGCGCGGGTGAGGCCCTTCTCAGCCATCGACTTGCCGGCTTCGGCGACGGTGCGGCCTTCGGCTGCTTCCTTGCGAGCCAGTTCAGCGGTCGCGGCCGCGGCGTCGGCCTTGCCCTGAGCGCCCTGGGCGCGTTCATCGGCGCGCGAAACTCCGCGCTCCAACTCCTCAATGGACTTGGCCTGTGTCTTGGTTACAGCGTCCAGATCACCAACCCGCTGCTCAATGGGAGTGACGGTGGTTCGGACGAATTTCTTGGTGGCGCAGCTCGTGATGAAAGGCGCCAAGGCGAGAGCCGCGATGGAAGTGCTATATAGCAGAGAGTTCATGGTGATGCTCCTTATTGTAATGGCGCTTTGAGTTTCGTTGGAGACAAAGACGCTGGCGGGGGCCAGTGGAGAGCCACCGCCAGCGGCTCTACTCACATTGTTGCTGCCTCCGAGAGTGAGTAGAAGCGAAGTCATTGCGCAATTGAATTATGCACGCGCTGTGCCAAATCGTAAGTGATTGTTTCTATTGGGTTGTGCTCGTTTGAGCGAAGAGTAAACCTTTCTCGTGGGGAGTAATTTTTACCGTATGTGGCTCGAAAAAGGGTCTTGCGGCGCTATTTCGTCAGAGGTTGTATGCGAATCCTGAACCAGGACCTCGGATCTGACGAGGTGCGCTATCCGAAGGGCGCGAAGGGCAACTACGACGCCTTGCAGTCCTTTCGCGGCAAGCCAGCGAAGACACTGCTGCCCGCTGGTATGAAGCTGTACCGGCTGATCGCGATGGCGACGGGGCAGTACCTCGACGAGCTGTGGTGGATTCCCGAGGCGGTGTTCGAGGAACTGCGACGCGATGTCAATCAGTCGCGGCATGGTGGAGGCAGGCTGCTTCGAAACTATGTTGCCGAATCGTTGGCGTTACCATCCGGCAGCTATCAGTTGAGCGTGGTCGAGATTTCGCTCACACAAAGCGTTTATGCTTGGGTCGGAAAATCCGCACCATTGTTCGAGCGGCCAGGAGGGATGGAGCAGGTGTACTTGCCCAATCTGACGGAGATGTATGCGAGGGTCGTGCGGACTGATTGGCTGAAGTTCTGATGAAATGGAACGATGCTGAAGTCGAAGGTTGCTGTGTTGACGGCTTACCAGAAGCCGCTTGAGGTGCGCGAGTACGAGGTGGACGATACGCTCGGGGCCGGGGAAGCACTGGCACGAGTCGAGATGGCTGGAATCTGTGGAACCGATGTACACCTCTGGAAGGGTGAGTTGCCGATTCCGGTGCCTGTGATTCTGGGCCACGAAAGCGCGGGTCGGATTGAGAGACTCGGGCCTGGCCTTGAGAAAGACTGGAGTGGCCAGCCACTCGCCGTTGGAGACAGGGTCGTGTGGGCCAGCAGCATCGTTTGTGGGGAATGCTATTACTGCCGCATCAAACGGACCCCGACGCGGTGCCTGAAGCGGAAGGCTTACGGGATTTCTTATTGCTGTGACGAAGCCCCACATTTGAGGGGCGGGTATTCCGAGTGGATTCTACTGCGCGCAGGATCTTCGATTTTCAAGCTGCCGGATGTGTTGCCGTTCGAGTCGATCGTGGGTGCTGGCTGCGCGCTGAATACAGCTTTGCAGGGCATCGAAAGGATTGGCGTCGAAATGGGCGACACGGTGGTGGTGCAGGGCGCAGGGCCGGTCGGCCTGGCAGCTTTGGCTGTGGCGATTGAGAGCGGCGCCTCGAAGACGGTTGTCGTGGGAGGCCCGGCACACCGCTTGAAGATGGCGCTCGAGTTTGGAGCCGATGCGGTTGTCAGCCTTGAAGAATATGGCACTGTGGAGGCGCGGCGGAAGGCGGTGTTCGATGCCGTGGGCGAGTATGGAGCCGATGTGGTGCTGGAGTGCGTGGGGCATCCGAGTGCAGTGCCTGAAGGGTTTGAGCTCTGCCGGGATGGCGGTAAGTATTTGGTGTTGGGGCAGTATGCGAATGCTGGGAATGTTGAATTCAACCCGCATATCATCACCAAGAAACAATTGACTGTGATGGGGAGTTGGGCGTTCGAGCCGAGGCATGTGCAGGGGGCTGTGGATTTTCTGGCACGCTCAGCAAAGTGGAGAGATTTGTTTGCCCGGCAGGTGACCCACCGGTTCACGCTCGATCAGGCGGACGAAGCGCTCACGACCGTGCGGCGGCTTGAAGCTGGAAAGGCTGTGATCTTACCCGGTCTTTAATAATTCACCGTTCCTGAGGGGTGAGGCGGTACCATCGAAGATTGGGCTTTGAATGTTCCGCGCTCGATGGGCGCTTGTATCTTTGGGTGAGCGGGGAGGCTGAGGAACTGCGGCGCATGTTGCCGCAGATCGGCCTTGGGTCGGTGAAGCTGGAAACTGGTTGGGTTTGGCTGCCGGATGGTTCTGGCGGGCTCAAAGAGGTATCCAAAGCCGTGGTTCCATTGGGTGTAGATACGTGGGCGCGGCTCTGGCCGGAATGGCTGCGGGGTGGCGAAGGCGTGGGGAACAGCGCGGTCTATTGGGCGCACGGGAGCCTGTTTGCCTGGCATCTGATGGAGACTTGGGGCTATTTGCCTGTGTTGCAAAAGGCTAAAGATAGCTATGAGGCGCGATGGGCACCGAGATTTGTGGGTGAGGCGCGGCGGTTGTTCGAAGACTATGCGGAACGGATGCCGGAATCGGCGCGGGCGCTGACATTTGAAACCGGGGCAGCACCGCGGCATGAGCGGCGCAGATTGATCGAACAGACGCTGGGCTGGATGCTGGATACGCAAGCGCGGCGGATCGCGGGGAAGGTGGGGCAGAAGTTCCCGTCGTCCTCGATTTACAGCAAGTGGCAGACAGCGTTGAGCCATCCGATCGCGGTGGTGCAGGGCGATAAGGGGACGATCGAGCGTTTTCACGCCGGCATCCTTGGTTGGCAACGTGGGATCGATCTCGAGGGTGTGTGCGGATACCGGCTGGTTTTTCGAGTGACGCCTCCACCCGAGGGGCAGCGCGAGGGATGGATGCTGGTGCCGCTGATCGAAGACTTGCTCGAGGCGGGGCGCTTCTACTTGCTGAGAGGGCTAGAGGACCTGGAATTGCGGGGCGGGGAATTGGTGGCGGAAGCGGCCTGGCGGAACTTCGAGTTGGCGTCACAGATTTTTCCGGCATTGCAGAACTACGAGGAGCAGACCTGGGATGGACTCTATTTGCCTGGGGAGCGGGTGATTGAGTTCCTGACTCGGTTTGCGCCTTTGCTCGAGCAGGCGGGCTTTGCTGTGGAGAAGCCTGATTGGTGGCGCGAAGGCGATGCTACGCGAGTGGCTGTGGCGGGAAAGCTGAAGTCGGACGCGAAAATCGCCGATGAGCGAGCGGCGATGGCAAGCAAGGTGAGGCTCGACTGGGCTGCGCTGCTGGGCGATCAGCCGGTGACGATGGCGGAGCTGAACGAGTTGGCGAAGCACGCCGGGGAGATGCAGCAGGTGGGCGGCAAGTGGATGCGGATCGACCCAGTGAGCATCCGGGATGCGGTGAAGTTCATAAAGGCCGGGCAGAAGAGGGAGATGACGGCTCGGGATGCGCTGCGGGAGGTGCTGGGCTTTGGCGGAGTGAGGGGCCTTGATATCCGCGACATCCAGACTGAGGGATGGATCGGGGATCTCTTGAAGCGATTGCGGGAGCCAGGGGAGATCAAGGAATTGCCTGTGCCCGCAGGGCTGCAAGGTGAAATGCGGCCGTACCAACGGCGCGGTTATTCGTGGCTGCAATTTGTGACGGGGTTTGGCCTAGGGGCGTGCCTGGCCGATGATATGGGCCTGGGCAAGTCGCTACAGATGCTGGCGCTGCTGGCCTCAAGGCATGGAGTGGGAAAACCGACCTTGCTGGTGTGCCCGACTTCGGTGATCGGGAACTGGGAGAGGGAAGCATTGAAGTTTTTCCCGGGGTTGCGTCTGATGGTGCATCATGGCGCGGCTCGAACCAAGGGAGAAGAGTTTCATCAGCTGGCATTGAGCCATGATCTGGTGGTGACGAGCTACAGCTTGTTGCACCGGGACGATACGACGTTCGCCAAAGTGGAATGGGACGGGGTGGTGCTCGACGAGGCGCAGAACATCAAGAACTACGAGACGAAGCAGGCTCGGGCGGCGCGGCAGATCTCGAATGGGTACCGCGTGGCGTTGACGGGGACGCCGGTCGAGAACCATGTGGGGGATTTGTATTCGTTGATGGACTTCTTGAACCCAGGACTGCTGGGCGGGCAGAGAGATTTTCAGGTACGGTTCTTCAAGCCGATTCAAAACCAGGCGAATGCGAAGGCGACGCAGCAACTGCGCGGGCTGACCGCACCCTTTATCTTGCGACGGCTGAAGACCGATAAGAGCATCATCTCCGACCTGCCGGAGAAGATGGAAATGAAGACGTATTGCAAGCTGACGAGAGAGCAGGCGAAGCTGTACGAGGATGTGGTGAACGGGTGTTTTGTGGACCTCGAGGGGCGGAGTTCGATGGAGCGGCGGGGATTGATTCTGGCTACGATTTCACGGCTGAAGCAGGTGTGCAATCATCCGGCACAGATACTGAAGGAACGCGAAGATCTGGGCGGCCGGAGCGGCAAGTTGAGCCGGTTGACTGAGATGTTGGAGGAGGTGCTCGAAGCCGGGGAGAAGGCTCTTATTTTTTCGCAGTTCGCTGAGATGGGAGAGATCCTCGCGCAGCATTGCGGGGATGTGTTTCAAAGGAAGATTGCGTTTTTGCATGGGGGCACGCCACGGACCGAACGCGAGCGGATGATCGAAGACTTCGAGAAGCCAGATGGCGCGAGCTTGTTTGTGTTGTCGCTTAAGGCTGGCGGGACGGGCTTGAATCTGGTAGCGGCGAATCACGTGTTTCACTACGACCGTTGGTGGAACCCGGCGGTGGAGAATCAGGCGACGGATCGTGCCTTCCGGATCGGACAGACGAAGTCGGTACAAGTTCACAAGTTCATCTGCATGGGGACGCTCGAAGAGCGGATCGATCAGATGGTGGAAGAGAAGCGCGAGTTGGCCGAGCGAGTGGTAGAAGCCGGTGAGGTGTGGCTGACGGAGATGTCGAATCAGGAGCTGCGGGATTTGTTCTCGTTGTCGCGGGAGGCTTGGGAAGACTAATGGCTAAGAACGAGCGTACGCCGGTGACGATGCTGGGGCGGGAGTGGGTGGAGTGGTTGAACGAGTATCCGGTCGGCGAGGAGCGGCTCAACTTGAGCTGGCAGTATTTGAACTCCGGGGCAGTGCAAGGCTTAAAGGTGGATGGGAATACGGTGGAGGCGAGGGTTCAGGGCTCGAAGGATGAGCCCTACCGGGTCGTTTTGCAGTTCTTGCCCGTGGACTCGATGCAGTGGGATCTGCTGTGGAGCTTGCTGACGCCGGAGGCGCTGCGGGATTTTCGCAGTGGGTCGATGGGGCCGGTGATTCGGAATGCATTTGCTGTGTCGGAAGTGAACCCTTTGCCGGAGCGCTACAAGGACGTCAAGACGATCTGTACCTGCTCGGAGTGGCTGCGGCCTTGCAAGCATGCGCTAGCGGTGTTGCGGGCCCTGGGTGAAGAAATCGAGATGGACCCGATGCTGTTGTTGCGGCTGCGGGGAGGTGAGCCGAAGGAGGCCAAAGCGGCGCCTGAAGTGGAAGTGCAGACGGGCGAGCCATTGCTTGCTGATGATGTAGGTTACTGGGGCGGAGATCAGCGATGGGAAGAGTTCGAAGCGCAGTTGCTGGCAGGTGGGGCTCCGGCGCGGCTGCTCAAGCGGCTGGGGCCGGTGTCGGTATATGGTGTGAGGATGGAGCCGGATTCGATGTTCAAGCCGGTGTATGAAGGGGTTGCCTCCGAGGCGAAGGTGATGCTCGAAGGAATTCGGAAAAAGGTGAAGCGATGAGAGTTCTTGTATTGGGTTTGATTTTGTCGATTGCGGCAATGGCGCAGGAGAGCGTCGAGCTGACGAGAGCGCGGAAGACACTGGCCGACTGGGCGAACCTAGCGCGGTATGCCGAGGACAATGCGAAGCTTGCACCGGCGAAGGATCGCGTCGTGTTTATGGGGGATTCGATCACGGACGCCTGGGGGCGGCGTGGCGGAAAGTTCTGGCCAGACCTGCCTTATGTTAATCGTGGGATCAGCGGGCAGACGACGCCGCAGATGCTGGTGCGGTTCCGGCCGGATGTACTGGCTCTGAAGCCGAAGGTTGTGGTGATTCTGGCGGGGACGAACGATATCGCCGGTAATACAGGCCCGATGACGCTTGAGCAGATTGAGGGCAATCTCGAATCGATGGCGGAATTGGCCAAGGCCAACGGGATTCGCGTGGTGATGTCGAGCGTGATGCCGGTGTGCGACTATCACCGGCCGCAAACCGAGCGACGCCCGCCTGCGAAAATCATTGCATTGAACGAGTGGATTCAAGCGTATTGCAAGAAGAACAAGCTCGAGTATCTGGACTACTATTCGGCGATGCTCGATGAGGCGAAGATGCTGAAGAAAGAGATCACCAACGACGGACTGCATCCGAATGATGCTGGCTATGCGGTGATGGAACCGCTGGCAGAGAAGGCGATCGCGAAGGCTCTGAAGCGCTGAGGCTGGACGCACCTGTGGCGTCGCCCGGTTGCGAGAGACGGATTCAGTTGTCGAAGAGCTGCGAGGCGTGGATTGCCCTCGTGAGCGATTGGGTTCGTTTTTTTCGTTGATCGATTCAGGCCCTCACGGACGGCTGGGCCAGAGAAGAAGACTTCTTACTGCTTTAGTTTGCAAGCGCGGAGTTGGGCACAGGGTAGCGACTTCGACACGCTGATAGCCCTACTCGCGAAGACTGTGACCTCCAAGGCGTTGAAGCGCCAAGTTTGTGCGCACCTTTGGATTCTCTCGGCTTCGAAGATTGGGTTCGTTTGACTCAGGCGGCTTCGAGCGACGGAGCGGGGTGGACTGGGTTCGTTTTTTCGCTTTGCAGATTCAGACCGTGATGGACGGCAAGGCCAAAGAAGAGGGCTTCTTCCTGCTTGAGTTCGTGAGCGCGGAGCTTGGCTGTCGGAAGAGCCGGGGAGATGTTCTCATCAAGTTCGACGTCTTGTAGCTCGGCGTGGATTTCGACGGCGGCGAGACGGTCGACCTGGAGCTGCGAGAGTTGCTTGAAGGCCTTCAAGGCGCGGCGCTCGAAGAGCGCACCCTGTTTGACGAGGCGTTCCATTTGGATGAAGAGGTTTTGGTTCTCGGGGTTTTGTGACCAGCGGTCCTGGGCTTCAGATTCGAAGCGCTGTGCTCGGAGTGCCTGGAAGGTTGCGTAGGCGTATTGCTCGAAGACGACTTCTTCGGCGGGACCAAATGGGGCGATTTGCTGGAAGAGTTGTTCGCGGAGGGCCTTGAATTGGGTTTGTTCTTGCGGATTCGCGGCAAACAGGGAGTCGGCTGCGGCGTTGAGGCCGTGGCGGAGTGAGTTCTTTGCAGATTGCTGTTTGCCCTCGACGGTGCGGGGACCCGTAGATTTTTGCGCGTTCTGTCTGTTTGCGCGAAGTTGTGACAGTGAAGCCATGACGTAGAAATCCTTTCGGAATGGAGTCTTGTGGAATTTCTTCCGGCTCCAAGATACGGCGTCGGGCGGTGGGCACCGGTTCGTGTGCAGAGTGAAGTTGTTGAAACGATGCGAGAAGAAAAAGTTTTTCGAGACGTGAACGCCTCGGCTCAGACGATGAGAATTGAGCTTGGCGTTGGGAATCGGAATGGATGCTGAGACCAGGTGGCACCGAAATCGGTTGAGAGGTACATGTTGCCGCCGCTGTCGACGACCGCAACATTGGATTGCTTCGCGGCAATGCAGTGGGTGTCGACTTTGCCTGGGGTCCAATCCGGGAAACCGCCTTCGAGGGGGCGGAGGGTTCCGCTGGGTTTGAGAGGTCGGTGATAGACTTTGCCCGGGGATGCGAATGGATCGGCGGAGGCAGACAGGATCACATCGTCGCCGGAGAAGGCAATTGCCAAGGCATGTGTTGCGTGAAGACCAGCACTTTCGATCGTCCAGGTTGAGCCGGCACCCCAACTGAGGCCAAGCCCCACGGCAGAGGCTGCCGCGACAATACGCGGATTGGTGGGGTGGCAGCGGACTTCATGGACACCGCAATGGATGTCAATTGTCGGGTGCCAGGACTGGCCCTGGTCGAGAGAACGGGGAATTCCACCGACGTGAACGTTGGCGAAAAGGCTGTGACCGTCTGCACTGGCGGACAAGGAACGGATCCCCAAGGGTGGGCCGAGACGCTGGCCGTTGACAATGGCAGAACCGGCGAACCAGGTGTCGCGCCCTGCGGTGCGGTCAAAGGCTTTGATGGGATTCAGCTTGGCCTGGGCATCAAGGCGAAGCAGTCGTGCATCGTCGGTGCCAACGAGGATAGTTTCATGACAAGCCAGAACGCAGGAAAGTTCGATATCAACTGTCGTAGCCAGCGTGCCCCAGGTGCCGTCGGGACTGCGGCGGCACAGCGTGTGTTGACCGAGAATTGCGAGACAGCTGTGTGCGGATTCGTGTGCCAGGTGAGAGATGCACTGGCCGGGCACTTCGTGAGTGTTTGACGCGCCAGACACCGCAAAAAGGCCGTCTGCCCAAGTTCCGATCAGAATCGTGGGATCCATCCGTCCTTAACCTTCCTTGTCCATTGTGGACTGGCGGCGATAGACCTCGGGTTGAAGGCCTGTGAGTGTGCGAAAGTCGCGAATCATGTGGGACTGATCGAAATAGCCGAGCTCAAGGGCCGTGGCGACCCAATCGATTTCCTGGTTTGGGCTGAGAGCATTGATTCGTTCGATGAGTTCGTGGATGCGGTAGCGGAGGATGACCCACTTGGGGCCAACCCCGATGTGTTCACGAAACAGCCGCTCCAGCGAACGTTCGCCCATGCCCATGTGAGCAGCAAGACCAGCAACGCAGCGGATGGCTGGCGATTCTTCGCAGGCCCGGACCGCGAGGACTGCTTTCTCGCAAGGTGGCTTGAGCTGGGCGATGCGGGAAGCGAAGAAATCATTGGCCGCGGCGATCTTTTGTGCAGCGGTTTGGCTATCGCGAAGCAGGGTGTCGATTTGCGGACCGAAGACGGATTGAGCGGGGATGGTACTGCCACGCAGCGAAGAGAGTGGGCGATCGAAGAAGGGACGAAATCCTCCGGCACGGAACTTGACGCCGAAGGCGGTCTCAGTGCCGGAAAGTGTTTTCTGAAAGAGCCTTGGATGGATGCCGTGGATTTGGACGCCTTCAGCGCCGAAGACCAGCTGAATATTGGGATGTGGAAGTGTCTTTACGGTTTGTGTGACGCCTGATGGCAAACTCGAGCCGACGAGCCAGTAGTGCTGAATCCAAGGCTCGAGTGCCGGGGCCGGAGAGCGGCGCTCATGTTGTTGGACGTAATTCTCAGAGGACTGTCGCAGAATGCGGCGAGCGGGGCCGACGGTGGGGTCAAAGAAGACGCGCGGTGTCGTGTTTTTCCTATCCAGGGAGTGCGGTGCGGCGGTATGTTGGGATCGCGATGCCAAACGTTATTTTCGCGCTTGCGCTGCTTTTGGTTGAAGCGAATCCGAAAGGGACAATACACAAGATGATCACGGTTGAAGGAAGTTTTGAAGTGAAGATGCAGCCGCCACCGGAGGGGAGGACAGAGTTTGTGCGGTTGCTGCTCGACAAATCGTTTCAGGGTGGGCTGGTGGGAACCAGCAAGGTGGAGATGCTTGCGTCGCATGGCGGGGATCAGCCTGTTGGAGGATATGTGGCGCTGGAGAGGTTTACCGGAAAGCTTGAGGGGAAGCAGGGTAGTTTTGCGATGCAGCACAGCGGGACGATGAAGCCAGGATCAATGGAGATCCAGGTGTTGGTAACGCCAGGGTCAGGGACGGGCGAGTTGGCGGGGATCGAAGGGCAGCTTGAGATCCGCAAGGATGGCAAGCTGCCCTTCGATACGTTGCGTTACCGGTTGGGGCAGTGAGCCTGCAAGCTTAGCGGGCGTTGCGGCGGAGGCGTGCGAGGCCGACGGCGAGAAGGGTGCTGCCAAGCAAGATGACCGTGGAGGGTTCGGGGATGCCCGAAGGTGCCGTGAGCACGCCAGAAACTCCGTAAAGGGAGAGCTGTTCGCTGTTTGGAACTGAGCTGACGGCGATCCAGCGGCGGTCCGGCATGCTCGAGTTCCCGATGCTGACGCGGTCATTGCCGAGGAAGGCTTGTGCAACGGTGTCGCCTTCATCATTGGTGCCAGTCCATACCAATGAAACGTTGTTCGGGCCAATCACGAAGACGCCAGCCTCAGTGGAGATCCTTGCGCCATGAAGTGTGGTTGCGCCCCCAAACAAGGAGGAGTTTGAACCGGAAACGCCTGTAGCGATGAGTTGGCCAAAGGTGTGGAAGAACCTCGTATTGGTGTCGGAAAGGGACAAGCCGGTATTGGCAAGGACGTTGGTTGCGCTGGTGGAAGCCAGGGCTGTCCAGGTGGTGTTGAGGCTTTGGAGCTCTGGGCTCAAATTGGCGGCATTGGTGACGAATTGGTTGTAATCGGCGATGTTGCTGGAAGTCGCGTTTCGCTTTGCGCTGGTGACGAAAATGATGCGATAGGTGTCTCCGGGCTGGACGCCGGCAGGGACGATGATGGACGCGGCGTGAGAAACGGTGGCCGAGCCGAGCGAGAGCGCAGCAGCCAAAAGCAATGCGGTGAAGTGATTGCTACGCGGATAGAAAGAGAGCTTGATGTTCATAGGGTCCTCCAGACGCCGTGAAAAGTGCGAGGCGCCATTGATAAAGAAATTGCTTAGCGGCTGGAGCGATTTTGCATTTCTTTGGAAAATCTTTGGTACTGGTACGTTCTAGTGTGAGATTGCGAAGGCAGAGAATTTCTTTGGCATACTAAAGTCTTCGTAGTAATCTTTTCGTAGATGCCCATGCTCAACGATAGACCGCCGCGGCCGACCGATGCCGAGCTTGAAATTCTGACTGTGATCTGGAGCCGAGGGGCGAGCACGGTGAGGGAGATTCACGAGACGATCCAGGAGCGGCGGCCGACGCAATACACGACCGTGCTGAAGATGTTGCAGATCATGACCGAGAAGGGACTGGTGTTGCGGGATGACAGCGAGCGGGCTCACCGTTATGCGGCAAAACAGCGAAAGGAAGCGACTCAGACGCAACTGGCGAGCGATCTGATCGAGCGCGCGTTTGGCGGATCGGCAGCGAGCTTGATGCTGGGGGCGCTGGCGGCGAAGAAGTCTTCGAAGCGTGAATTGGCCGAGATGCGGAAGTTGCTCGATGAGATGGAAGGGGGCAAGAAATGAGCGCGGTGGGTTGGGCTCTGGTGCAGTTCGTATGGCAAGGCGCTGCGATTGCGCTGGTGCTTGCGTTTGCGATTCGATGGACTGCATCGCCAAGGGTGAGGCATGGGCTGGCGGTGATGGCGCTTGTGGCGATGCTGTTGAGTTTTGTTGTGACGACAGTGAGCGTATTGCCGGTAGGAACGGGTGCCGTGGTGGAAGCCGGGCAGGGTGTTGAATTGGCAAGGGGAGTCGTGATTGAGGCTGGGAAGGTGGGCGTGGACTGGAAGTGGGCGCTGCCTTATGTGACCTGGTTGTGGGCCGTTGGAGTGTTGGGGTTGGGTTTGAAAAGAGTGGGTGGCTGGTGGATGACCCGAAGGTTGACGCGTATTGGTGTGTGCGCAGTGGCAGCGCATTGGCAACCGAGAATGCGAGAGCTGGCATTGCGAATGGGGGTTGGCGATGGCGTGGCTTTGCTCGAGTCGAGTCTGGTGGAAGTGCCGGTAGTTGTGGGCTGGCTGAAGCCTGTCTTGTTGATGCCGGTGGGGATGATGGCGGGGATGCCTGCGACGCAAATCGAGGCCATCTTGTTGCATGAGCTGGCGCATGTGTGGCGGCGCGATGCGCTGGTGAATGGGTTGCAGAGTGTTGTTGAGAGTGTCCTTTTCTATCACCCGGCGGTGTGGTGGGTGTCTGGTTTGATTCGCGAAGAGCGGGAGAAGTGTTGTGACGATCTGGTGGTGGCTTTGCAAGGTGACGCGCATGCTTATGCGACTGCCTTGTTGACGTTGGAAGAGAAGCGGGCCTTCGCGCTTGCAGCAAATGGAGGAAATCTGATGAAGCGATTGGAACGGATGGCGAGACGGGAAGAGACGCGGCCTGGCCTGGCGAGCTTGCTTGTGCCGCTGGGTGTCTTGACGGCGGTGTTTGCGTTTGCTGGTGTGGCACAGGAATTGAAGGGGCCATATGTGAACTGGCTCACGCAGGATGTGGTTTACATCATTGATGCCAAAGAGAAGGCGGCGTTTGTGGCGCTGAAGACGGATGACGAGCGGGAGAAGTTTATCGAGGAGTTCTGGAAGCGCCGTGATGAGACTCCGGACACTTTGGAGAATGAGGCGAAGGAAGAGCACTATCGAAGGATCCGGTATGCGAATGAGCGGTTCCGGAGCAGCCAGTCTGGTTGGAAGACGGATCTGGGGCGGGTGTACATCACGTATGGTCCGCCTGATGAGATCGAGATTCTGTCCGACCGGGCACATAGGTAACACTTCTATCCGGTCACATGGGTAACACTTAGTCTGGCAGATTTGGCTCTATTGAGGGAGGCAGAGGGGAGCCCCCATGGGGGCTCCCCTCTGCGGCGCGCATCATCTTGGGGATCTCGCGGAACTGTCCCAACCTGGTATCGAGCAGCGCTACTGGATAGTCGTGGAACCATG
>Ga0194134_10000380_pt1 | contig 69064 bp, 70 predicted proteins | sample TA2KigOff0mmetaG_FD_148602 | JGI IMG/M metagenome (GOLD analysis project Ga0194134, IMG submission 148602) | Freshwater microbial communities from Lake Tanganyika, Tanzania - TA2015056 Kigoma Offshore 0m | ecosystem: Environmental > Aquatic > Freshwater > Lake | place: Tanzania: Lake Tanganyika...
CTTGTTCGTGCTCGCCCCAGCTTCCAGGATCCGCGCGATCTCTTCATTGCTGTACCGCTTCTTCTTCATTGATCTCTCCTTTCCTCTTGAAAGATCCTATGATTTCCGCTGGTACGATTTTAGGGCGTCAGGTCAGTCTTTCAATTGCTCAACGCGTTGCTCTGGCAACCATTGCCGGTGAGCCATCCCGAACAACTGGCAAGAATTCGCGCCATCAATCTGCCTCCAACAGAGAAAGCCTGGCTCAACGGGCGATCTGTTCCGGCAACCGAGAGGTTGCAGCTTAGTTATCCGCTCTATCGTCTTATTGGAGATCGAAAGGATCTATTTGCTGACCATGCCGGCATCATGGGGCAGGGCAGGTTTTCATTGGAGGTCGACGAAAATACCCACCGGGCGCAATCTACAGTGGTTTCAGGCAGCTTCTTTCCTCTGCTTGGATTGAAGCCCGCCGCAGGCCGCTTGCTCGGTCGAGCAGATGACATTCAAGGAGGTCCCTCCAATGGCTGGGGAGCTGTCATCAGCCACAAGCTGTGGAAGCGAATGTTTGGGGCAAGCCACGGCGTGGTAGGAAAACGAGTTCGGATCGAACGAATCTCCTTCGAGATCCTTGGCGTTGCGCCGGAAGGATTCGAGGGAGTCCATCCTGGCGTTGAGGTCGAACTGTACATCCCGATCTCTTCGTTCGAGAGCATGTTTCCCGATTGGAACTGGCGCACGAGTAACGCACATTGGACAGTTCAAACGTTTGCGAGGCTCAATCCCAATGCGAGTTTGAGCGAAGTCAATCAAACTCTGCACAAGATCTCAGAAGCTCTTCTCACTGAAGTTGCCGAAACGAAACTCAATCAAGAAGACCTCAAGCACCATAAAGCGATTCAACTCGATGCGGTACCTGCCAGCAGCGGCTTTTCTCATGTGGTGCGCAACTATAGCCCGATCCTCTGGTTGCTGTTGGGTGCAGCCGGTACAGTGCTCTTGCTCGCGGCAACCAACCTTGCCAACCTCACACTCGCCCGCACCCGGGCAAGGCGATCCGAAATCGCCACACGTCTCGCCCTGGGTGCCAGCTACGCGAGGCTACGTCGTCAGCTATTACTCGAAACCAGTCTTCTTGCAATCGCAGGCATTGCATTGGGCGTCATCTTCGCCGAATGGGCAACATGCGGATTGCTGCTCGCCATCTCAAACGATGGGTCCGCATTGCCGTTGAAGATCGAGCCCGGCTGGCACGGCATCGCATTCCTGTCGCTGCTTCTCACCCTTGCCATGTGGATCGCGGGATGGCTGCCCGCATCCTCTGCAATGGCTCTCGATACTCATCAACGCACGGCCGCAAAAAGGGATACCCTGCTTCGCGGCGGCCTTGGGATGATCCAATTTGCCCTCACTCTCACGCTGCTTGGCGGTGCAACTTTGATGCTGCTTTCCCTGCAAGCCCTAATCAAGGAGCCTACTGGATTCCGCCAGAGCAGCACGCTCTACTTCACACCCGATCTGATCAACACCGGATTGCGCCTAGAGAGAGTTCCTCAGGTTTATGTCGAATCGCTGCGGAGGATTCGCTCGAGCGAACCCGTGTTGTCTGCGGCCTGGGTGCGGGATGTACCACTTGCCGGGAGCTTACAGGCAAGCTCGATCGAAATTCCCGACCGCCAACTCTCAAATAGCCTCACCATGATTCACCAAATTAGCGATGGGTATTTCAAGACGATGGGAATCCCGATGTTGACAGGTGAGGACATTCCCTCCACGGATTCACCGCGCCGCGATACCGCGATCGTCACCGAAAGTCTCGCTCGCCGCTACTTCAGCGGCATTCGCGAAGCCCTTGGGCAGCGCATCCGCGTTGGTGAGGGAAAATGGCTGACCATCATCGGTATCGCGGCCGATTCTAAGTATTCGCACGTTCGCGATGTTGTATCTCCCACACTCTACACCAGCTACTGGGATTCGCGAAGCGCTCGCGGCCTGACGCCCATCGTCCACCACAAGGGCAATCCGATTCCGATTTGCGAGAACGTGAATGCAATCATCCTTGGCTGAGGTCGGGCGAAGGCCCTTCCTGCAAGCAAAGACTCCAGACGAGCTACTCAGCTCCATGCTTGCGACTGATCGTACTCTCACCATTGTGCTGTCCGGATTCGCAGGGATTGCCGCTTTGATTGCAGTCACGGGCATTGTGGGATTGCTCGGCTACGTCTTGCAGTTGAGGCGTAAAGAGATCGGCATCCGCCTCGCACTTGGCGCAACCCGGTCTTCTATCCAGGCACAGTTTCTCAAGTACGCAATTTCTTTGGCGCTGCCCGGTTTGTTGTTAGGTGCGTTGCTTAGCTATGCCCTGCGGCAGAGCATTCTCAACTTCCTGTTCCAAGCTCGCGCATCAGATCCGTGGGTCTGGGCCGTTTCCGCCAGCTTCCTGCTTGGGGCATCCTTGCTCGCCGCCGCTGTGCCAGCAAGGCGAGCAGCAAGTGTGGATCCGCAAATGGTGTTGCGCGCCGATTAGCGCATTTAGCGGGCAGGCTCTGAGGAAGCCCGCCAAGCATCATAGCCGCCAATCAGGTTTGCAATATCTACAAACCCGGCGCGCCGCAGCAAACTGGTTGCAATCGAACTTCGATATCCACCCTTGCAATGCACTACCAGCAAGCCCTCTTTGTCGAGCTCTCCAGTTCTCTTCTCGAGCTCACCCAATGGAATTGCAATCGAACCTTCAATGAACCCAGCTTCGCGTTCTCCTGGCTCACGAACATCGAGAACGCGAACCGGCTCCTTGTCACGCAACTCCTTAAATTCCTGCACGCTGAGTTGCGGAATGTATTCCAGCTGCTTGCCTTCGCGAATCCATCCGATCGTTCCATCCTTCAAAAAACCCGCGACTTTTTCGACACCCACGCGAGCCAACCGCATTTGCGATTCCCGCACATGCTCGTCGTCTTCGCAAGAGAGAATCAACTTGCGATCCAATCCCAAAATGCGAGCAGCCCACGATGCATATTGCCCCGTCAGCGCAATATGCACCGCGCCGGGAACATGCGCCACGGCAAACTCGATTGCGGGCCTAGTATCTACCACCACCACTCCCTCGCCCTGCAATCGCAAAACTTCCTCAGCCGAGAACGCCTTCAGTTCTGGCAGATCTGACAAGGCCACGGCTCCGCGCCGGTTCAGATCCACGTCGCGCGCGAAATACTCGGGCCGCACCGGCATGTGCTCCGTTAACAATTGAACAAACTCTTCCTTGCTTCTGGCCAGCAGTGCGTAGTTGGTTTGCTTCTGCCTCCCCATCGTCGATGAGCTCTCAGAACTCAATTGACGCCCGCACAACGAACCGGCGCCATGCGCAGGAAAAATCACCGTATCGTCTGGCAAAGTCATCAACTTCTGGTGAAGGCTGTCGTAGAAAATTCCGGCCAGCTCTTGCGGCGTATGACTGGGCGAGAGATCCGGCCTTCCCACATCGCCGGCAAACAGCGTGTCCCCAGTAAAGAGCACCGCAGCCTTGCCGGGCTCGCTCAAATCTTTCATGTAAACGCAAACACTTTCGAAAGTGTGTCCAGGCGTTTCAAGAAACTGCATTTCGCAATCGCCAAAGCGGATCGTGTCGCCATCCTTCACCGCCACATGATCAAACAACACCTCAGCTTGAGCGCCCATGTAGATGCGCGCTCCGGTTCGAGCCGCCAATTCGCTGTGCCCCGATACAAAATCGGCATGCAGATGGGATTCGATCACGTGTTCGATCTTCCATCCCAGCTGCGCTGCGGCGTCGGTATAGAGATCGACATCGCGCTGGGGATCGATCACCGCAGCGATGCCCCCCGAGCCCACCATGAACGATGCATGCGCCAGGCAGCCGAGGTAATAGCGCTCAATTTGAACCATGCTTCTATTTTGGCTGGCTCACCACGCGCAGATACGGCTTGATCGTTTTAAATCCTTCGGGATAGGCAGCCTTTGCCTCCTCGTCTGAAACCGAAGGCACGATGATTACATCGTCGCCGTTGCGCCAGTTTACCGGTGTCGCCACCTTGTGCCTGGCTGTCAGTTGAATCGAATCGAGTACCCGCAAAATTTCGTCGAAGTTGCGGCCTGTGGTCATCGGATAACTCAACATCAGCTTGATCTTCTTGTCGGGCCCGATCACAAAAACAGTGCGCACCGTGGCATTGTTGGCCGCGGTACGGCCCTCAGCAGTGGTGCCGGCATCTTCGGGCAGCATGTTGTAGAGCTTCGCCACGTTCAGTTCCGGGTCGCCAATCATCGGGTAATTTACTTTCGCCCCCTGGGTCTCTTCAATGTCGGCTGCCCAGGCTCCGTGCCGCTCCACCGGGTCTACGCTCAAACCGATCAGCTTGCAATTACGCTTGGTAAACTCTGGCTCCAGTTTTGCCATATAGCCGAGTTCTGTGGTGCAGACGGGCGTAAAGTCCTTGGGATGCGAAAACAGAATCGCCCAACCATCCCCAATCCATTGATGAAAGTCGATTTCGCCTTTTGTAGTTGCCGCCACAAAATTGGGTGCTTCGCTGTTGATACGCAATGACATGTCTTGATGGTCGCTCCGCTTGAAATGATATCCCCTTCCGCCAGCGAAATCAGTGTTTGAATACATAACCATGTCCTTCTGGAGGCAGACTCCATAATTACATGGTTAATGATGAAGAAAGGGAAAACAACTATGCAATACTGGAGGCAGACTCTAGGAATACATGGATGATTGGCCGCGACCTCATCGACCGTCTACAATACCTGCTCAAACACTCCCCAGCCGTAGTTCTTCTGGGGCCGCGTCAGGTGGGCAAAACGACGCTCGCTCTGGAGGTGGGCGATCTCCGCTCTTCGATCTATCTCGATCTTGAGGACGAGAGTGACCGAGCCAAGCTGGCCCAGCCCACAGCTTACCTCGCAAGCCACGAAGACAAGCTCGTAATTCTTGACGAAGTGCACCGTACTCCGGAATTGTTTCAGCTCTTGCGCGGCATCATCGACAAGGGCCGCCGTCGCGGAAAAGCCAACGGCAGGTTTCTGCTGCTCGGCTCTGCCTCGATGGATCTGTTGCGGCAGAGCGGCGAGAGCTTGGCGGGCCGCATCGCCTATCTCGAACTTGGCCCACGCCATCCTCTTGAGACCGCGCCCGCTGAGCTGGATCCCCTTTGGGTTCGCGGCGGCTTTCCGCAGAGCTATCTGGCAGATACGGACGAGCTCAGTTTCGAATGGCGTCGCAACTTCATTCGCACGTATCTCGAGCGCGACATCCCGCAATTTGCTCCGCGCATGCCAGCCGAAACACTGCGCCGCTTCTGGACGATGCTTGCCCATAATCAAGCCCAGATGCTGAATGCGGCCAGCCTTGCCGCCAGTCTTGGTGTCGATGGCAAGACGGTGGCCGGCTATCTGGATCTACTGGTGGATCTGCTGCTGGTGCGTCGGCTTCCCGCCTGGCATCGCAACGAGGGCAAGCGGCTGGTGAAATCGCCGAAAACCTATGTGCGCGATTCCGGCGTTGCGCATGCACTGCTTGGCATTCGAGATCGCGAAGATCTGCTCGGTCATCCTGTGGCTGGCTCCAGTTGGGAAGGCTTTGTGATCGAGTCGCTGATTACGACGGCGCCTCCAGGTACAGACGCGTTCTACTATCGCACCTCCAACGGTGCTGAGATTGATCTGGTTCTCGTATTGCCTGGGGGCAAGCTCTGGGTGGTCGAAGTCAAGCGCAGCCCTGCGCCGAAGGTGAGCAGAGGGTTTCATTCCGCCTGCGAAGATCTGAAGCCGGCCAAACGCTTCGTTGTCTATCCAGGCGAGGATCGATACATGATGGATGGAACAACCGAGGCAATTGGTTTGGCCCAATTGGCGAGGCAACTCCGAACCGGGCGCGCAGCCAAGACCGCTTAGCTGCGGGGCCGTTGTTTGTGCCAGTTGGTGCGGGCTTGAAACTCGCGCCCAACGGCGAGCAGCGCATTTTCGGTAAGTGCCCGACCCATCAGCGTAATGCCCACCGGCAAGCCATTTACAAATCCGCAGGGTAGACTTAAGGCCGGCAGCCCGGCCAGATTGCCGGCCGGAATGTGCCCGGCAAGGCCTCGCTTGCGATCCGCCGGTGCTGCTGGTCTGGGAGCATCGAGCGCCACTTCGATACGGTTCGCTACACCCAAACGGCTGGGGCTCACCATCATATCCATTTCGTAGAAGAAATCCCGGAACGACGCCTGCAACAAACTGCGCACGCGCATCGCCTTCAGGTAATCCTTTGCAGAAAGCTCGCCAGCTGCTTTTAGCCCCGCCGCCTGCTTTTCGTCGGCGATCTCATCCACACGTCCGCTCGAAATCAGCTCTTCGAAAATGCTCGATGCCTCACCTTGCAGGATCGTTGAAACCAGCGGCCCGTAAGGATAGTCCGGCAGCTCGGTCTCTTTCATCTTCACGCCGATCGACCGCACTACATTTAGTGCTTCATTCAACACCTGCCGCGTCTCCGGGTCAGCCCACTCCGCCCAATCGACAGGCGCAAAACCAACGGTGTAATCCGTCATCGGCCTTGCGAATTGCGGCGCATAATAAAAACTTTTGCCCGCGCTCATCGGGTCTTTGCTATCCGATCCCGCAATCGCCTCGAGAATAATCCCGCAATCCTCGGCTGTCCTTGCCATCGGCCCGATCTTATCCAGTGTCCAGCTCAGCGCCATGGCTCCAGCCCGGCTGACAAGCCCATAGGTTGGCCGTAGCCCAGTGATGCCACAAAAGGCGGCGGGCGTAAGAATACTCCCGCTCGTCTCGCTGCCCAACGCGAAACCAACCATCCCTCCGGCAACTCCAGCGCCGCTCCCGCTCGAAGATCCACCCGCCCAATGCGCCTTATTCCAAGGGTTCAAGCAAGGGCCCGTCAGTGAAGCCTTCGCATAGCGATACCCGCCGCCCCCAGCCAATTGCACCATTGCCAGCTTCCCAATCAACACTGCGCCCTTGCCGTCGAGCTTCTTCAGCACCGTTGCCGGTTGATCGAATACCTGGTTTGCATAAGGCTTCGCACCCCAGGTGGTGGGATACTTCGGCCAGGCGAGCAAATCCTTAGCTCCGAATGGCACACCCTGCAACCTGCCGCGAAAACGCTCGATCTTGCGATCGCCATCGACATCCTTGGCCTTCTTGAGGGCGTCCTTACGAAAGCTGAGAGCCAGCGCATTGTGCTCAGGCCCCTGCTTCTCGAGTCGATCCAGGTAGGCTTTCGTTAACTCTTCACACGAATAGTCGCCCTTTTTCCAACCCGCGTTCAGATCCACGGCTGACGCAAAGAAAATGTCCTCACCTGAGATCGCCATAATGCTATGCCTTAAACACGAAAGCCGGTTCCACCGCGATATCCACTTTTACTTTTGCGATTGCTTCACGGTTTGACTTCATCGATTGGCGAGCCAGCTCCACCAAGTCGCCGCCTTGTTGAGGCTTTGGTGGCTGCGCCGCCGCCACACCGACGGTGGCAACCAACAACTCCCTGCGCTTCAACTTCATTTGAGAGCCTCCATTGCCGCTTTCTCCATCACACTCGCCGGCGCGCTTTCCCCGGTCCAGATTTCGAATTGCTGCGCCGCTTGCGCGAGAAACATCTCAAGACCAGGAATCACTTCACTGCCTTGAGCCTTGGCCCGCCGGATCAACTCGGTTTCCATCGGGTTATAAACCATGTCGAACACCACATCCGCCGGAAGATCCCCATCGAAGAAGCACTCTTTCACGTGCGGAAACATTCCTATCGGCGTCGCATGAACCAGAGCATCGAACTTCTTGCCATTCAACAGTTCGCGAGCCACGGCTTCCGCGCCACACATCTTGGCAAAGGCACGAACCCGGTCCACATTTCGCCCAGTGATCATTACCTTGGCCCCTGCATCGGCCAGCGCAAAAGCAGCTCCGCGAGCCGCCCCGCCATTGCCCACCAGCAGCACGGTGCTGCGGTTCAGCTTGATGCGTTTGCCCAGCGGCTTCGTCACCGCACCAGCATCCGTGTTGGTGCCGCGCCACTTGCCGGCCTTCTTCCAAACTGTATTCACCGCGCCAATCCGCCTTGCGAGCGGATCGATCGCATCGAGATACCGAATGATTTTCTGCTTGTGAGGAATGGTCACGCTAAAGCCATGCACTGGCAAGCTTTCGCAGAATCCCAGAAAATCCTTGAGCTGAGCCGGCTTGACGAGAAAAGGCAAATACACCGAGTCGAGCCTTCGCGCTTGAAACGCTCTGTTGTGAACATTCGGCGAGAGCGAGTGCCGTACGGGGTCCGCTACAACACCATAAACCTTTGCATTCTTGGTCAGCTTGTCGATTCGGTATAACTGCCGTAGAGTTTTGGCACTCACCTGCCCAGGTGCTGTGCCCTCTACCGCGTTGGGTGCCGCGTAGGTGTACACACTACCTTGTGCGTTGCACAAAACCCGGGTTGGGAACCCAACTTCGCCCATCGCGAGCAAAATCATCAGCACCTTTGGATGAGCCTTTTGCAGCGCGAGTACCTTTGAGGCATCGCTCGGCTTTTTTGCTGTCGTTACGACCTTATATGCATCCGCGGGGACCTTCATCATGCGGCGCAACACGGGTTCAAGCGGCGGCGTACCTTCATAGTTGTGCCAGCTTACGATCAGGTGCGCCTTGGCTCGCATGTGCTCGAGCTTTGAGATGGTCTTTTCCGCGGTTTCGATTTCAACATCGATGGCATGAGCTCCCGCGTCGATGGCCGCATCGAGGATCCGGATCTGATCGTCGATCACACCGTTGTACTTGCCGTGATTTTGGTGACGCCGGCAAGTGACCAGTAGAGAGACATCAGGATGCTTTTCAAGAAAGGCGGTGACGGCCTTCAGGCCCTGTTCCGGCTTGCTCAGATAATCGAGGCGAAACTCAAGAAAGCGTTCCCCTGCGGCAACTTCCTTATCTGCCTGATCCAGCAGCTTCTCGACTGTAGGTAAACCCAAAGCGATGCAAACCTTGGGCAATGCCGCGCGCGTTGACATAGTTCTGTAGGAAACGTTCCTTAGCTTAACACCGGAGTTGGTGGTTGCTCGGCCGCCTTCAATGCTTCGAGATGACGCTTCCAGGCGTCGAGCAGCGGCCCAGGATGCCGCACTCCGAATCGCGCGACGCCTTTCTCTTTGAGCGCCATAACCTCATCGAGACTCTTCCCATCCACCATCAGTTTCAATTCCACATAGGGCGCGCACTTTTTCAGCATCGCCTCAACCTGTTCCATGCGGTACTCACTTGCGCTCAACATCGCAACTCCGCTTCGCTTGGCCATCTTGCAGAGGATCAATAGGCGCTCTTCGTCGATCACGCTCACATCGCAACTCGCAGTCAGCTTTGCGCCGCCCTCTTCGCAAGTCTTCAGCAACTGCATCAACTCAATCTCGACGTATTGAAACTGCCGGCTCATCATCTTTGGCAGGTTCACTTTGGCTTCGACATCCACAGCACCTCGCCGCAGCATATCGCGAACTTCGAATTGCTTTACAGCTGTTGTGGCATCTCCTGGAGCTGCGCTGGTCCGGCTACCCAGTCGGATCCTTGTTACCCACTCCCTAGCCAAATCCAGATCACAGGGCCGCACCACTACGCTTCGAACTTCATATGCCGCTGCCGTTGCGCAACCCTCATGCAACTGCTCTTCGGTCATCAACGGGCTCGACAAATGATAATCAACCAGTCCAGCTAAATCACGATATTCCATCCCTTTAGTTATATAAGGAAATCATGCGCCTCCTCACGCTACTTTTCCTCATCAGCTCGATGATCTTCGCTGCAAAGGGCCCCATTACGCATGAATCGATGTGGCTGCTCAAGCGCGTGGGTGCTCCCATCCCATCACCGGACGGCAAGTGGGTTGTCTTCTCAGTTACCGAACCCGCCTATGATCCTAAAGATCAGTCTTCGGATCTCTGGCTCGTCCCTGGCGATGGTTCCGCCGCCCCGCGCAAGTTGACTCACACCAAAGGCTCAGAGTCTTCTCCCACCTGGTCACCCGATGGCAAGCGCATCGCCTTTGCGGCAACTCGTGACGGCGATACCGATTCACAAGTCTATGTACTTGATCTAGCCTCAGGCGGCGAAGCTCAGCGTTACACCAGCCTGAGCGGAGGTGCCAGCGATCCCCAATGGTCGCCGGACGGCAAACGACTCATGTTCACAAGCATGGTCGATACCTCTGTTGCGCCGAAATCAAAATCAAATGCCCGTGTTTTCGAGTCATTCCCGATTCGCATGTGGGACCACTGGCTTGATGCCAAACACGCCCACATTTTTGTGATGGAGAGCAAGCCAGAGGCGACACCGAAAGACATCTTCGCCGGCTCCAAGTGGTCCACAACGCCCGGCATGGCAGCTCCGCTCTCCAATAGCGGCGAAGACTTAAGCGCTTCCTGGACACCGGATTCCCAGTCGATCGTCTTTCAATCCGACATCAATCGCCACGAGGCTGCCTATGCAACCGTCCGCACGAAAATCTTCCTCGTGAGTGCAAATGGAGGGGAGCCCCAACCGCTCACCTCAGGGGCTTGCAACTATTCGAACCCCAAATTCCGCCCGGACGGTAAAGCGCTCTACGTGCTGGAAAGCCGCGAGGGAGTCGGCGGCAAAACCTACAGCATCAACCGTCTCGCGATGGTTCCCTGGCCTCAAGGTGGCGTCCCTAAAACACTCACTGAATCGATCGATCGCTCGATTGACAGCTTCGTCTTTACCGCCGATTCGAAGACCATCGTCTTTACAGCAGACGCGGCTGGGCTTGGCAAGATGTTCCGAATTGCCTCTGATGGCACCAACCTCGTCGAACATCCCCAAAAGACGGGCAACTTCGCCAATATCGCCATCGGCGGCAATCAACTTTTCGCTAACTTCGATTCCGCCACACAACCTGCCGAGATCCAAGCATTCGATTCTTCGACAGCTGCCACTCGCACCCTGACTCACTTCAACGATGAAGCGATCAACAATCTCGACCTCTCTGCCCTACGACACTTCTACTTCACCTCGAAAAAGGGCCGCCCAATCCACAACATGCTGGTCACCCCGCCCGGCTTCAATGCCAACAAGAAGTACCCTCTGCTTGTGCTGATCCATGGTGGCCCCCACTCCATGTGGAAAGATCAATTCTTTCTCCGCTGGAACTACCATCTGATTGCCTCACCCGGCTACGTGATCCTACTCACCAACTACACGGGCTCTACGGGCTTCGGCGAGAAGTTTGCTCAAAACATTCAGCTCGATCCTCTCGCCACACCCGGAGAGGAAATCAATGAAGCCGCCGACGAAGCCCTGCGCCTGTTTTCATTTATCGATCCCACCCGACAGGCTGCCGGTGGTGCCAGCTACGGTGGCCATCTCGCCAATTGGCTGCAGGCAACCACGACGCGCTACAAATGCCTCGTCTCCCACGCAGGGCTCATTAATCTCGAATCCCAATGGGGCACGAGCGACGTCAGCTACTCACGCGAGCTCAACAACGGAGGCCCGGTGTGGCAACAAGGGGAGATCTGGAAAACGCAAAATCCGATCCGCTATGCTGCCAACTTTAAGACACCAACTCTGGTCACCGTCGGCGAGCGCGACTTCCGCGTGCCGCTCAACAACTCTCTGGAATACTGGACTGTTCTGCAGCGCCTGCGCATCCCATCGAAGCTGATTGTCTTCCCGGATGCGAATCACTGGATCCTCAAAGCTGAGGATTCCCGTTTGTTTTACGCGCAGCTCGCCGATTGGTTCAAACGCTGGCTATTGTAGTGTCGAGGCACCCTGAATGCCCATCGTTTGATCGGCGACGTTCTTGTTCGTGTAGTTATCGAGATTGATCACATAGGTGTCCGGCGATTCGAGCAGAACCGGCGAATGCGTCGCGCAGATGATCCGGAACTTCTTTTGATCCGCCAGCTCGAGCAGCATCTTCAGAATGCGTCGCTGGTTGCTGATCGAAAGCGCCATCTCGGGCTCATCCAGTAACAAAACTGTACCCTCTGGCAAGCTCGGAAAGTTCTCCCGGAACATCGCCAGCATGACCTGCCCGTGGCTTGCCATCTCCAGGAACTCCACCATCTCGTGATTGTCCCGGAAGAGATCCAGCTGCATGCGCGGGTTGTGCTGCTCGGCGTCAAACAGGAATGGCGTTCCCAACTTCATTGTGCCCGTGTCTAGGCGGTAAACGAACCCATCGACCTGCTGACCCTTCATCGCGTAATAGATCGAATGCAGCAGCGTGCTCTTGCCGCTGCCGTTTTCACCGGACAACATCACGACCGGGTGCGAAAGGTCGATCACCATCGGCATGTGAAAGTTCAAACTTACAAACACCGGGTGAGAAAGAATCTTCAAGAACATGGGGCTAGTGGTCACTGTTTTGTACTCTTTCCTCCAGAGTACCTCTCATGAGGCACTTCGTCAGGATCAAATCCCATCCGCCGCACTTCTTCCATTGCCGCGAAATACTCGGCCAGGTCCTCTGCCCCACTGAGAAGCCGCTGCGCCATCTTCAGCCGAGTATCATTTTCGGGGGGAACCACCTGCGCAAGACGCAGCTGGACCGCTCCGTCCACTTCACTCACCCAGAGCAGGCAACCATCAGCCATACCAAGTTTTTTGCGCAGCTTCGCGGGGACGACAACCGTTCCCCGCTTGCCCATCTGAAGGAATTCGTCCGCCATAATGTCAGAATATCTGAATTTCAGAACTTCTGATAAATTTAGGTCAGCCCAATGCGCTCCAAAAGTGCATCTTGGTTGGGATCTCTGCCCATAAAAGCCCGGAAGAGGTCCCTTGGAGGCTCACTGTTTCCACGCGAGAGGATCTTGAGGCGGTAATCCCGACCGGTCGCTTCGTTTAGAACGCCTTCTTCCTTGAACCTTGAGAAGGCATCAGCATCCAGCACTTCTGCCCATTTGTAGCTGTAATAGCCGGCGGCATAGCCGACCGGGCCAGCGAATAGATGCGTAAAGCTTAATATCATGCCGTAGTTCTCAGGGAGCTGAATCGGCGAATAGCGCTGGAGAACCTCGTTTGCCCTGGCGAGCAGGTCCATTTCGATGTTCGGATCAAACTCGGTGTGCAACACCAGATCGACCATGGCGAAGCCCAACTGTCGCATCTGTATCGAGGCACCCCGATAGGTTCGTGCCCGGCGCAAACGGGCGAGCAAATCCTCAGGGATCTTCTCCCCGGTCTCATAGTGTGCGGCAAAGAAGTCGAGCGCTGTCCGTTCCCAACACCAGTTCTCCATAATCTGGCTCGGCAACTCGACAAAGTCCCACGGGACGCTGGTTCCGCTCAAGCTCCGCAATGGCACTTCGCTGAGGCAATGGTGGAGCAAATGGCCAAACTCGTGGAAGATCGTCTCCACTTCCCGGTGAGTCAGCAGTGCAGGCTTACCCGGTATTGGGGGTGTCATATTGCCGCAAATCACTCCCAAATGAGGCGCAAAGCTCTGATCGGTCTGCGGCCCGCCTGTGATCAGATTCTGCATCCAGGCTCCGCCGCGCTTCGATTCTCTCGGATACCAGTCGGCGAAGAACGCCCCCACCATCCGCCCATCCGAATGGATTTCGTAATACTTCACCGAGGGTTCGTACACTTTTGCCTCGGCGATCTCGCGGACTTCGATCCCGAGAATCTTCTCAAACAGGCGCAACATCCCGTTCATGACCTGGTCGGCCGGGAAGTAGGGCCGCAGCGCCTCTTCGTCAATGTCGTAAAGGGCGACGCGCATTTTCTCTGCGTAGAAGCCAACATCCCAGGGATCCAGCTTTCTGCCGGCATACTTCTCCAGTTCTTCATGTTCGGCCAGGAACTTCTCGCGGGTCGCCTTTTCCAGTTCCGACACGAACTCACAAGCGATCACGCCGCGTTCAGCCATCCGGTCTGCCAGAACGAAATCGGCGAAGGTGAAATAGCCCAGCAGATGGGCCTTCTCGCGGCGTAGGGTCAAGATCTGTCGCATTAATTGGCGGTTGTCATATTGGCCATCGGTGGCGCGCGCATTGTAAGCCTGCCAAAGTTCTTTGCGAATGGAGGCATCCTCAAGGTAGGTCAGCGCAGGGGAGAGGCTTGGGGCCTGCAGCGTAAACCTGTATCCGGCTTTACCCTTTGCTTCCGCACTGGCTTTTGTCGCCGCCTTGGCATGCTCGGGTAAGCCTGCCAAACGTGATTCTTCTTCTACGATCAGCTCATAAGCATTCGTCGCATCCAAAACATTCTGTGAGTACTTCGTGCAGAGTCCTTGCAATTCGACATTGATTTCAAGAGCACGCTTTTTCAGCTCGGGTTCCAGCTGAGCACCAAGCCGTCGGAATCCATCGATCTGCAATTCAAGGCAACGTCGCTGAATGGACGTCAGGCCTTCTGGAGAAACAGCTTGTAGCGCAATCCAGAGTTTTTCATTCAAGGGGATCGATGAATAAAACGCGCTTACTTCACCTTCAATGGTTTGGATCGCTTCCCGCAGCTCGGGTGAGTTGGAGACAGCTTCAAGGTGCCGAACCGCCCCCATCGCATTTTCGAGATGAACTGTCGATTCCTCGAGCGGCAGGATTGTGTTTGCAAAATTGCGTTCGCCGCCGGACTGCTCGGCCAGGTCGTCGATATTCCTTTGGCCTTCGGCAATCAGTTCACGAATTGCGGGCACAATGTGCTCGACCTGAATCTGAGTAAACGGAATCTCGAAAGGAACTCGTAGCAAGGGGTTCATGCGCGCTTCAACATCTCCTGAATTTTCTCTACGGCAATTTCGCAAGAATTTTTCGGGGCATCGTAATGCGTCACGATGCGGATGAAACGAGGCCCGAAAGCAATCATCCTGACTTCCATCGCCTCCATCCTTTTGGCAAACTCGCCCGCGTCCAAGCCCGTACCAGCCACATCGAAGATCAGAATGTTCGTGGCGATCTTTGCGGGGTCGACGACAATTCCGGGCATTGCTGCGAGCGTTTCGGCCATCCAGCGGGCGTTGGCATGATCCTCACTCAACCGGGCTGGCATCTTCTCCAAAGCAATCAACCCGGCTGCGGCGAGAATGCCTGCCTGGCGCATTCCGCCACCCAGCCGTTTGCGATATAGCCGACCCTTGTCGATCAACTTTTGCGGCCCCACCAGCATGCTCCCAACCGGCGCCCCAAGTCCTTTCGACAGGCAGAACATCACCGTGTCGACGTTGGTCACAATTTGCTTGAGTGGCATCCCGGTCGCCGCAACCGCATGAAATACGCGGGCTCCATCCATGTGGACCGGCAGCCCCATCCCATGCGCTCCGGAACAGATCTCATCGAGTTGCGCCTGCGGATAGATGGTTCCGCCGCCGAAGTTATGCGTGTTTTCGACCTCCACCAGCCCCGTCGGCGCCGCATGAGGACCCAATGGTCTCACTTCAGCCTTCACCGCAGCCCAATCGAGCAAGCCATCTGAGGTGGGGATCGCCCTTGCGACACAGCCGGCAAACCAAGCCATCATCGAAAGCTCATAATTCAAGATATGGCTGCGAGCGTCGCAGATAATCTCGTGGCCGTGCTCTGTATGAAGCTTCAGTGCGATGGTGTTACCCATCACTCCAGTCGGCACAAACAAGCCTGCTTCTTTGCCGGCAATCTCTGCAGCCCGTTCCTCTAGCCGATTGACTGTTGGATCTTCGCGATAAACGTCATCGCCCACTTCGGCCGCTGCCATCGCCGCCCGCATCTCAGCGGTTGGCCTCGTTACTGTGTCGCTACGCAGATCGATCATTTTAGAAATGCCTCAAATACTTCATTTGATAGCAATACTCCTTTTGGTGTCAGTCGAACTCGCTCACCAAAATTCTCAAGCAATCCATCGGAGATGAACTGCTTTACTTCAGGCGCAAAACGCTCTTCCAACTCTACGCCTTCGCTCAACCGGAGCCCAACCCAATGGCGTTCGTTGGCCACGTCGGCCAACTCGCGAGCCTCCTGGGCGTAGTCCGCTACAGCATCGGAATTCTGCCACCGCCAGGATCCGTCAAACGAATGCGCATCTGCGCCAAATCCCAAATAGGGTTCGAGCTTCCAATACTTCAGATTATGACGACTCTCCCATCCCGGCCGGGCAAAGTTTGAAATCTCATAGCGCTGAATCCCTGACTCTGCCAGCCGCTCGACAGCCCGCTCGTACATCCAGACTTGCGACTCTTCGCTCGGCACATCCGGCGCGCCATACCGCTTGCCGTTCAACAAAACTTCCTGGCCAAGACGGCTATCCTCATCCACCTCAAGGATATAGACACTGACATGCGGCACTCCGAGCTGCAAAACCCCATCGAGGCTCACTTCCCAGGAGTCTCGAGTCTGCTCCGCCAGCCCCGCAATCAAGTCGAGATTGATCGACTCGATCCCATGCCGTCGCAGCAGCTCCACATCTTGAGCCACGATTTCCGCCGTATGCTTGCGGCCGGTCCGGCGGATCTCCCGCTCCACAAAGCTTTGCACCCCCAAGCTCACCCGGTTGATGCCAAAAGACTTCCATGCGGCGACTCGTTCTTCGGTCAAACTTCCCGGCGCCGCTTCCATCGTCGCTTCGATCCACGGCCGGCCTGGCACTGCCGCCATCACTTCCCGCAACGCATCGAGATCCCAGAAACTCGGCGTTCCACCGCCGAAATACAATGTTTCCGGCGTAAACATCCATCTCACGGCCCGGATCTCATTGAGGAGTCGCTCCTGGTATACCGGTTCCATGCTCTTCGGAAATACTCCCGAAGCAAAATTGCAGTAGCTACACTTCTGCGCGCAAAAGGGGTACGAAATGTAAATCCCTGCCATTAGAGTTCGAAGGATTCCCCAATCCGCTGCTCCAGCAGATCGGACATGAGTTCCTTCAAGCTTTGGCCGGTTGCCGGCAGTACAAACGCAGCACGCTCCTGCTCCCAATCCAGCTTGTAGCTCTTTACCCGTGCGCTCACCCAGACCTGATGCACGGGAGCATTTGGGCTCACTACGTATTTTTCGCGCGGCTCGTCAAACTCAATGGTGAGCGCGCCGGCCTGAAAATCCGGATCAAACTCGAATTCGTCGGCTGCTTTCAGCAACGCCCGGTTCAAATCAGCCAATGCTGCGTCGCAACGCAATTGAAATTCAGAATCAGTCAAGTAACACCCCTGCTCGTACCGTAACAAACTTTCCGTCACTTTCGCTCCCCTGTGTGAATCTGCTAAGGTACTTTTGTGTCCTGCAGGATACGTGTGAATGAACGGCGTTTGTATTCGACATACCGAGATCCCTGGGTCTTCGCGAATCTTCGTAGACTTTCTCTACGATTTTGACCGCGTAAAGAACTTCTACCGGCACGACCCGACAAACCCAGACTCCCTCAAAACCGCGATTTCTGAGATTGACTACCCGGCCTCGAGACGAGCAGCCATCGTCGAAGCCCTTGCTGTCACAAACCCTGCCCACCCCGCTTTAGCTACGCTTGCTCAGCCGAACGCCGTCGCAATCCTCACTGGGCAACAAGTGGGTCTGTACGGTGGACCGGCCTATACCCTGTACAAAGCTCTCACCGCGATCAAGCTCGCCCGCCAGCTGAATGCGCAAGGCCAGCCTGCCGTCCCCATTTTCTGGCTCGCCACCGAAGATCACGACGTAGAAGAGGTTCGGTCCTCCGCTTTTTGGGACGAAACGATCACAGCCGATGCCGCCTCAGACGGTCGCCCCGCTGGGCTGCACGAGCTCGCAGGTCTGCCAGCAGATCTTCCGCTGAGCGATGAAATCAAGCAACTCGCCGAGCGCCATTATCAAAATGGGAAGACTTTTGGGCAGTCCTTTCTCGGGCTCGTTCAGGAACTCCTTTCGAATGAAGGGCTTCTGTTCGCCGATCCGCTCGAACCCAATCTTCGCAAGATCGGCGCTGAATTCCTAAGCGAGGCGGCCCTGAAGGCCCCAGAACTCAGCCAGGCTCTGGTTGCTCGCAATAAGGAGCTCCGTGAAGCGGGCTACAACCCCCAAGTTCACTTTGAGGCAAACGAAACCTCATTGTTCTTTCTGCTCGAAAACGACCACCGCAAGCAGCTCAAATTTAACGCAGAAACCTACAATGCTCAGCAAATGGCGGCAGAGGGCGTGAATCTTTCGCCGAACGCGCTGCTGCGTCCGGTTTGGCAGGACTGGCTATTTCCGACAGCCGCACTGATTGGTGGCCCGGGTGAACTTGCATACTTCGCGCAATCTCAAGTGCTCTACAGGCTTCTGCTTGGCCGCATGCCGCTCGTGATGCCGCGGGCGTTTTTCACCATTCTCGACCCCAAATCGGCCAAAACGATCGAGCTATACCGGGTTCGGTTCGCCGACATGCTCCACAACGAACAGCACGTCGAGCAGACTTTGGCCAAACGCCTTGTTCCACCTGACCTGAAGGAGGTTCTCAACGACGCCGAACGCACCGTGAATCAGACGCTTTCTGCACTGGGCGCCAAGCTCGAACATTTTGACCCGACGCTCGGCCACGCTCTTGAAAACTCCCGGGCGAAGATTCACTACCAGTTCTCGAAGAACCACTCAAAGATCGTTCTTGAGATGCTGCGTAAGAATGAGCAGGCACAACGCCAGGCCGCGCATATTTCGCATCGCCTCGCACCCCATGGCCATTTGCAGGAGCGGCACTATTCTCTGCTTGCGCTGCTCTCTGACTACGGGCTGGACTTCATTCCCACGATCCTCGACAACATCCACTCGGGTTGCCACGATCACCACATCCTTCTGTTAGGCTAAAGGCCTAACCGTGGGACTCCGCAAAAACCTCCTCAAACAGGCTCTTAAAGCGGGCCAACCGCAATATGGCTGCGGCTTTGGCCAACTCCGTTCGCAAGAAGTCTTGAAGCTTCTCGCGGCCGCCGGCTTTCATTGGGCTTTCATCGATTGCGAGCATGGCGGGTTCGACCTCGAAACCGTTCAAGACCTCTGCCGCATCGCTCCTTACGTCAACTTCACCCCGCTGGTGCGGGTCGCCGATTTGCAATATGCGCTGGTCGCCCGAGCTCTGGATGTTGCCGCGCCCGGCGTGATCTTCCCGCGGGTCGAGTCTGCCGAGTTGTTGGCCGAGGCGATCTCCTGGACCAAGTTTCCTCCTGTCGGCGTCCGCGGCTACGGCTTGACTCCAGTGAATTACGATTACGCGGCCGTCACGATCCCGCAGGCGATTGAGCATTACAACGAAGAAACGATGGTTGTGCTGCAGATTGAGACCGAGACTGCGCTGAACCGGGTCGACGAACTGCTCAATGTGCCGGGAGTGGATGTTGTCATGATCGGCCCCGCGGACTTGAGTGTTTCCCTGGGTGTGCCCGGCGAATTCACTCATCCGAAATTTGTCGCCGCTTACGAGAAGATTCGCGACGCCTGCCTCAAGCGCGGCATTGTGCCGGGCACCCACAATCGTAGTCTTGAGTTGATGCAGATGTGGAAAGAAAAGGGCTTCCTTTTCCTTGGCTGCGGCAATGAAACGGCGATGCTCTTTGAGCGTGCCACGGCGATTATCAAGGGCATCTCCGCCGCCCCTGGCCCGGCCTGAGCAAGATTCTGGGTCGCAAACCATGTAAGCTGGACCAAATGAAACGGCGCGATTTTTTGTCTCTTCCGCTGGCAACTGGTTTTGCCCAAACCAATGTTCGCCGACCCAACGTGATTGTTCTGCTGGCCGACGATCTTGGCTGGGCGGACGTTGGATTTCATGGTGGCGACATCCGCACTCCGAACCTGGACCGGCTGGCGAAAGAGGGTGTGTAACTGGACCGGTTCTATTCGTGTCCGGTGTGTTCGCCGACGCGTTCGGCTCTGATGACGGGGCGTTGGCCGATGCGGCTGGGTACGGGTTACACGGTGGTGCGGCCGTGGGCGAATTATGGATTGCCGCTCGAAGAACATCTGATGCCACAAAGTTTTCAGGCGGCTGGATACCAGACCGCGATGGCTGGAAAGTGGCATCTGGGACACATGCGGAAGTCGTACTTTCCTGGGGCGCGCGGTTTCGATTCCTCTTATGGGCACTTCAATGGCGCGATCGACTATTACACCCATGAGCGCGACGGCGGGCTGGACTGGCACCGGGATGGCAAGACACTTGAGGAGAAGGGTTACTCGACGGAGCTGATTGGCGGGGAGGCCGTGCGGCGGATTCGCAGCCGGGACAAGAAGCGGCCGTTCTTTTTGTATGTGCCTTTCAATGCTCCTCATGCGCCGCTGCAGGCACCGCAGGCGCTCCTCGATGGCTATGCGAGCGTGAAGGATGAGAAGCGGCGTGTGTTCTCGGCGATGGTGGAATCAATGGATCAGCAGGTGGGGGCGGTGCTGAAGACGCTCGACGACGAGGCGATTGCGCAAGACACGTTGGTGATGTTTTTCTCCGACAATGGAGGCCCGGTGAATCTGGGTGCTACGAACACTCCGCTGCGCGGGGCGAAGGCAACGGTTTATGAAGGTGGGATCCGGGTGCCAGCGGTGATGCGTTGGCCCGGGAAGGTGAAGGCGGGGACGAAGTCGACTCAGGTGATGGCGGCCTGGGATTTGTTTCCGACAATTGCGGCTGCTGCGGGGGTTCGGCCAGCGGGCAAGTTGCCGCTGGATGGCATGAACTGTTGGAAGCAGATTACAGACGGAAGCCGAACGCCGCGCGAAGACATTTTCTTTGCGATCGAGAATGAAAAGCTGATCCAGCATTGCGTGATCCATCGGGAGTGGAAGTTGATTCGCCAGGGCGAGAGCGAACACATGCTGTTCCGCATCGAAGACGACCCGACGGAGAAAAACGATGTGGCGGCGGCGAACCCTGGAATTGTGAAGGATCTTGCCGCGCGGATTGATCGATGGAAAAAGCTTGAGCCGGCGAATGGGATGCGTTCAGAGGGGGGTGCGCCGAAGGGGTGGAAGGCGCCGAAGCGGTGGGCGGATGATGCGCCGCTATAGTCAGCAGTGATGAGCGATTCTAGCGATTCAGATGTGGCCTCAATGGGACTCTCTAAGAATTCCTGACGTTCCGCAAGAGGAGTTGGTCGCAAAGGTCTTTGAAAAATCAGCAGCCTTGCTCCGCACTGTTTCACGCGATCGCACGTTTCAACGTGGGAGGTCAGTGTAGCCAACACTTCTCAATAGGAAGCGGTTGCCTGGTTCCTCGCTCTCGTAGAATGCAAGGCCCGGGCCACAGAGAATTACAGCCCCGACTCCTCCGCCGACCACGGCATCGAGTGCCTCTCTCAAAGTAATGTCCGATGAATCTCGTTCTTCCAGTTCAGAGAACACAGAGCAACGCCGCGGTGCACCGAGGCTGACAAGCAGTTGCTCGATCAATGCCGCCGTTTGCTTACTGATCGGAATGCCGACTACGAACCGTGGATCGAAATCGTCGAAGTGAGCAAGCTTTTTGCGTACCTTTGCTCGGCCTCGTGCACTCTTGAGGAGTTCTAAGTAGCGGTCTTGCCGTTGCCGGGAGACAAATGTTCCCACGACCGACGCCATAGTCATCAGCAGGAGCCTACCAGTTTCTGTAAAGCAACTACGCACAGTTGGCTCATGCGACACAACCGCACACACAACCAGATGACTTCGCTTCGCTGGCTTGGAGATGTGAGGGTGCTCGGAGCTTTAGAGCATGCCGATGATGGCGTTGGCGAGGAGGGCGCCTAGGGCGAGGGGGATGAGGCGCTTCCAGCCTAGGTCCATCAGTTGGTCGTAGCGGAGGCGGGGCCAGGAGGCGCGGAACCAGATCAAGACGTAGAAGACTGCGCTCACCTTTAGGAAGAACCAGAAGGGGGCGCTCAGGGCCGTGGCGACTGCTGGGATTAGGAAGACTAGGCCGGAGATGCCTAGCAATGCTGTGAAGGGGAATAGCTTCATGCGGGCGCAGCCCCAGGCGCTCAGGAAGAGCAGGGCGGCGGGGAAGATGGCGTCCATTGGGTAGGCCAGCCATTCGATGTTCGCGAAGGGGCGGAGCCAGCCGCCGAAGAAGACCGTTGCGGCCACGGCGCAAATGATGAAGATGTTCGTGTACTCCGCGAGCATGTACAGCGCCCAGCGGAAGCCGCTGTACTCGGTGTGGTAGCCGGCGACGATTTCGCTTTCCGCTTCGGGCAAGTCAAAGGGGGCACGGTTGACTTCAGCGACGGCCGCGATCAAGAAGATGAAAAAGCTCAGAAGCATCAGGCCGTAATTTCCGAATAAGAACCAGATGCGCTGGTTGAATTGAGCTTCCACGATGCCTTGCATGGAGAGGGTGCCGGAGAGCATTACAACCGTGACGAGGGAGAGGCCAAGGGCGACTTCGTAGCTGATCAACTGGGCCGCGCCGCGGAGTGCGCCGAGGAGGGAATAGTTGCTGTTCGAGGACCAGCCGCCGAGGATGATTCCGAAGACGCCGACGGCGGCGAGGGCCGAGATTAGCAACAGGCCGATGTTTAGGTCGGCGATGCGGAGAGTGGCCGAGATCGGGATGACCGCAAAAGAGCCGAAGGCCGTGACGACGCTGAGGAGCGGGGCGAGGTAGAAGAGGAACTTGTCGGCGTCCTTGGGGACGGTGTCTTCTTTGAGGATCAGCTTGAGGGCGTCGGCAATGGGTTGGAGGAGGCCGTGGGGACCGACACGCATGGGGCCGAGGCGGGCCTGGAAGTCCGCCAGGATCTTGCGCTCGACCAACACCAGATAGCCCGTGACGAGGGGGAAGGCCATGGCGAAGATGGCGGCCATCAGATAGGGCAGAAGGGTTTCGAATGTCATCGGAGGGCGCTCCGGGCCCAGGCGAGGACGGGTTCGGGGTTGAGGCCGAGTCCGAGGCTGAGGATGGCGGTGAGGCCGACGGCGGCGCGCCAGCCGGTGCTGATGGTGAGCGTGGCGGGCGAGTCGTCGGGATTGTGGAGCATCTCGCGGATGATGCGGAAGTAGTAGTAAAGCGAGACCGCAACGTAAAGGGCGGCGATGACGGCCACCCAGTATTGTCTTGCCTGCACGAGCGAGAGGAAGATCATGTACTTCGCGACGAAGCCGGCCGTGGGTGGCAGGCCCGCGAGCGAGAGCAGCAGGAGGATCATGAGTAGGGCGACGCCGGGGTGGCGGTAGAGTAGGCCGCGGAAGTCCGTGACGCCTTCGCGGTCGAGGGCCGAGAGCAGGAGGAACGCGCCGGTGGTCATGAGGGTGTAGACGAGCAGGTAGAGCAGCATGGCCTCGATGCCGGTTTTGTTGCCTGCGACGAGACCGAGGAGGATGTAGCCGACGTGGCCGATGCTGGAGTAGGCTAGGAGGCGCTTGGTGCTCGACTGGGTGATGGCGGCGAGGTTGCCGACGGTGAGGCTGGCGATGGCGGCGAAGGTGATGAGCCCTTCCCAGGCGGGGCGAAGGTCGTGCAAGGGGCCGAGGATGAGACGCAGGAGAAGTGCGAAGCCGGCGGCTTTAGAAGCCGTGGCGAGGTAGGCGGTGACGGGTGTGGGTGCGCCCTCGTATGCGTCGGGAGCCCACATGTGCAGGGGCGCGGCGGCGATCTTGAACAGCAGGCCGAGGACGATGGGGAGGATGGCCATGAGGATGAGCGGGTCGCGCGAGTTGCGCGTTGCGAGCATGGAGGCGATGTTGAGGTAGTGCGTGGAGCCGCTGAGGCCGTAGAGGATAGAGAAGCCGTAAAGGAGAAGGCCGCTCGAGAAGGCGCCGAGCAAAAGGTATTTGAGGGCGGCTTCGCTCGAGCGGGGGTTCGAGCGGAGGAAGCCGGTGAGCGAATAAAAGCTGACGGCCGTGATTTCGAGGCCGATGAAGACGGTGATGAGCTCGGTGCCCGAATTCATGAGGTACATGCCGGACTGGGCGAGCAGGATCAGCCCGTAGAATTCGGGGTGGTCTTCGTCTTCGCGCTCCATGTAGCGGTAGGCGCCGACGGCGCAGATCAGGCCGGCCACGAGGCAGATGGCGTTGAAAGCGATGCCGAATGGATCGATCAGGATTGCGCCGCGGAACCCGGTGAAGCCGAGGAAATCCGTTTGACGCCAGAGGCCGATGGCCGCGAGGAGTTCCGCGAAGGCGAGGAAGATCAGGTAGGGGCGGCTCGAATCGAAGCGCAGCAACAACAGGACGCATCCGAACAAGGCGAGGACGGCGGCGGGGAGGATCGAGAACAGGTTGTTGAACTGCATCTAGGGGCGCAGCCTTTCGACGATCGCTTCAACGGGGGCCTCGATGGCGGCGAAGTGACCCGAGGGTTTGATGCCGATCCAGACGGACCAGATCAGAAGAGGAGCGACGATGAGCCACTCGCGGGCGGTGAGATCTGGGAGGTCAATATTGGCTTCGTTTGACGCGGGGCCAAGCATGGTGTGCCGGTAGAGCGAGAGCATGTAGGCGGCGGCGAGGACGATGCCGATGAGAGCCGTGGCGGCCCACCAGGGTTGGGCCTGGTAAGCGCCGCGAAGGATGGTGAATTCGCCGACGAAACCATTGAGAAGCGGCAGGCCGATGGAGCCGAGCAGGGCCATCATGAAGACGGCGGCGAAGCCGGGCATGGTTTTGGCCAGCCCGCCGTAATCGGCGATGCGGCGGGTGTGACGTCGGTCGTAGGCGAAGCCGGCGAGCAGGAAGAGCAGGCCGGTGGAGATGCCGTGGTTGATCTGTTGAAGGATGCTGCCGGAAAGGCCGGCCGCGTTGAGGCTGAAGATCCCGAGCGTGCAGAAGCCCAGATGGCTGACGGAAGAAAAGGCGATGAGGCGCTTCCAATCGGTTTGGCCGAGGCAGACCCAGCCGCCGTAGAGAATGGCGGCGATGCTGAGGGTGGCGAGGATTTGCGCGTCGGCGGTGGCGCGGGGCAGTAGAGGCAGAGAGAAGCGAATGAAGCCGTAGGTGCCCATCTTGAGCAGGACGGCGGCGAGCATGACTGAGCCGGCGGTGGGGGCCTGGGTGTGCGCGTCGGGCAGCCAGGTGTGGAAGGGGAACATCGGGATCTTGATGGCGAAGCCGAGGAAGAGGGCCCAGAAGACGAGGCGCTCTATGGCGGGTGCGAGACGGGTGTTGAGCAGGGATGCGAGATCGAAGGTGTAGACGCCGGTTGCGGCGGCGTGCTGCGTGTAGAGCGTGATGAAGCCAATCAGGAGGGCAACGCTGCCGGCGACGGTGTAGAGCAGGAATTTGAAGGCGGCGCGACGGCGATCTTCTGCACCGTGGATGCTGATCAGGTAGTACATCGGGATGAGCACTGCCTCAAAGCAGACGAAGAACAGCAGCAGATCCTGAGCGAGAAATACGCCATGGCAGCAGGCGGCGAGCAAGAGCAGCATCGCGTAAAAGGCCTTGGGTTTAACGGGGGAGGCGAGGATGCCGAGGAGGGTCATCAAGGCGGTGAGGATGACGAGCAGGTAGCTGATGCCGTCGAGATGCAGCAGGAATTGCGCACCGATGGAGGGAATCCAGTTGTGGCGGATGGTTTGCGGGAAGGTGAGCGCGAGTGCATTGAGCAGCGTGGCGAGTGAGGCCAGAAGCGCTGTGGCCCAAGCCAATCGCTTGGGAGCGAAGGCAAGGAGGATGGCGCCAAGGATCGGTAGGCCGATGAGCAGTGTCATGCGAGCAAATACCATCCGAGGGTGAGAGCCAGAGTGAGAACCATGGCCAGAGCGTAGTGTTGGATGCGGCCGGATTGGACGAGCCGCAGCGGATAGCTAGAAAGACTGAACAGGGCCGCGGTGAGGCGTACGAGCCCGTCGACGACGAAGCGGTCGAACCAGCCCAAGAGCAAGCCAAGGGTGGTTGTGGCGGAGCTGGGGACGTGGGGAATCAGATCTACAAGATTGCTGTCGAACCAGTTTGCCGCTCGCGCGCCCTTACGGGTGACCGCGTGAACCAGGACGGCCTCGTAGGCATCGTTGATGAACCAGCGGCGGGCGAAGAGCTGTTTGAGAACGACAGGGATGCGGAGCGAACGGCCGAAGTAAAGACCCGAGAGCGAGACCAAAGCAGAGGTGAGCATCACGCCCCAGGCGAGTTCGCCATGAGGGCCGAAGTAGCCAGCCAGGGCGCTGCCGATTGCAAGGGGCCAGAGCGTGTGAAGCATGTTGCCGTGCGCCTCATGAGCATCGCGTTGGTAGGTGCCGAAGAAGACGGCCCAGAGCATGCGGCTTGAGTAGGCGCCAGTGAGAAAGCTGACGGACAGAGCGATGGCGAAGAACACAGGGTACTTGAGCGCGGCGACCAGGATGGCATCTTTGCTGAAGAAACCCGCAAGGCCGGGGAAGCCGGCAAGGCTTAAGGCGGCGAGTGTCATCAGGCGGAAGGTCCAGGGCATTTTGTCGCGGAGGCCGCCCATGTAGCGGATGTCCTGTTCGCCGTGGAGGGCGTGGATGATGTTACCGGCGGTGAGAAACAGCAGTGCTTTGAAGAAGGCGTGGGTGGTGACGTGGAACATGGCCGCTTCAGTTGCGCCGAGGCCGGCGGCGAGAAACATGAGGCCGAGTTGGCTGACGGTGGAGTAGGCGAGGATGCGTTTGATGTCGTGCTCGACGGCGGCAATGGTGGCGGCGATCAGTGAGGTGGCGGCACCAAGAATGGCGATGACGAGACCTGCATCGGGATTGGCTGCCAGGAAAGGAGCGAGCCGCGCGAAGAGGTAGATGCCGGCCGTGACCATCGTGGCGGCGTGGATCAGAGCAGAGACTGGTGTGGGGCCGACCATCGCATCGGGCAGCCAGACGAAGAGGGGGAGCTGTGCGGATTTTCCGGTTGCACCGAGCGCGAGCAGGAGGGCGGCGGCGAGCGTGAGTCCGCTGGCAGGGAGCTTATTGATGGTGGAGAACTCGACGTTGCCCGCGATCGACAGAAGAATCAAAGTGCCAAGTAGGAAACCGGCGTCGCCAGCGCGGTTGTAAAGAAAGGCCTTGTTGGCATTGCGATTGACGGTGGGCCGGTCGTGGTGGAAACCGATGAGCAGGTAGCTTGCGAGGCCGACGCCTTCCCAGCCCGCGAACAAGACGGCGAGGTTGCTGGCGAGAACGAGCAACAGCATGAAGAAGACGAAGAGATTGAGGCAGGCGAAGTAGCGCCAGAAGCCGGGTTCTTTCGCCATGTAGCCGATGGAATAGATATGAATCAGCAGGCCGATGCCGGAGACGATCAAAACCATGAGCAGCGAGAGATCGTCGGCGGCAAAGCGGAAGGGAAGGCCGGGCATCCACTGGGTGAGAGTGTGATCGAGCGTGCCGCCGCGGGGGCTGGAATAGACGATCAAGCCATGAATGAAACTGAGAGCCACCATGAGCGGGGCGATGACACTTGCGCCGCGCCGAATGAACGCGATGATTGCCGCGCCAAACAGCGGGTAGAGGGGAATCCACCAAAAGTTTGCGACGAGGTTCACCATTTGAGCAGATCGATCTCGTCGGCAATGACGGTGCCGCGATGGCGGAACAGAGCAATGAGGATGCCGAGGCCGACGGCGGCTTCAGCGACGGCAACCGTAATGACAAAGATGGCGAAGACCTGACCGGTGACTTGCTGCCAGTGTTTGGAGAAGGCAACCAGGTTGATGTTGACCGCGTTCAGAATGAGCTCGATCGCCATGAGCATCACGATGATATTGCGACGCATCAGCAGACCTGCGGCGCCGATGAGAAGGAGGGCTCCGCTGAGGATTACGTAGTGCGCCGTGGTGATCGGGTAGAGGCTCATTGGGGCTGTTCCTTTTTGCGGGCGAGCCAGACGGCGCCGACGATGGCGATTAGCAGTAGCAGGGAGGCGGCCTCAAAGGGCAGCGCGTAGACGTAGAAGAGGCTGTCCGCAATGCGTTCGGTGTTGCCGCCGGCGTTGAGGCGTGGTTGCGGGGATGGCGGCAGGCCGGGGAGGCCCGATTGCGCGAGGACGTAGATTTCGAGGAAGACCGCGAACAGGGCGGCGAGGGCGACGGGCCACTGGCGGCTGTATTGGCGTAACCTTGCGGCTTGTTCGAGATGGATCAGCATGATCACGAACAAAAACAGGACCATGACGCCACCGACATAAAGCAGGATCTGCACGGCGAAGAGGAGCTCCGCGGCCTGAAGCAGGAAGAGACCCGCGACGCCAAGCAGGGAAAAGATCAGGCCGAGCGCGCAATGGACCGGGTTGCGTCGAGTGACCGTGGCGAGGGCCCCTGCCAGCGTGATGGCGGCGAAAGTGTAGAACAGAGCTGCGTCCATTAGCGGGTGTAGCGGGTGGGCCTTGGACCTTCCTCAAGCATTTGCCGGTCCCAGATGAGGCCTTCGCGGGTATAGGAAGCCATTTCAAAATCCTGGGTGAGTTCGAGAGCGTCGACGGGGCAGGCGTCTTCGCACAGGCCGCAGAACATGCAGCGGGAGAGATCGTAGGTGAAGTAGGTGAGGTCGAGGCGGCGAGTTTCTTTGTTGCGTTCGGTGCCGACCACAATCAGATTTTCCGGGCAGGCTTTGGCGCAGAGGTCGCATCCGATGCAGAGGGTTTCGCCGTTGTCCGGGTTAATGTTGAGACGGGGCGCGCCACGGTAGCGCTCGCCTACTTTGGGGCGGTCCTTGGGGTATTGCTCGGTGGAGATGTTGCTGGTGCGCTGGGTCTTAAAGGTGACCCAAAGACCATCGAGCAGGTCGAGCAGGAAGACGCGTTTGAGAGTTTCAAGCATGGACAGGGCTTAACCTTATTATCGATCCACTTCGCCGAGGACAATGTCGATGGTGCCAATGATGGCGACGACGTCAGCGACGAGCGCGCCGACGGCCATCTTTTCTAGCGAAGCGAGGTTGACGAAGCTTGGGGGGCGGACGCGAAGCCGGTATGGATGGAGCGAACCGTCCGAAACGATGTAGTAGCCGAGCTCGCCCTTGGGGGCCTCGATCGAGACATAGACTTCGCCGGGAGCTGGCTTGAGCACTTTAGGCACTTTGGCCATGATGGCGCCGGAAGGGATGCGCTCGAGCGCCTGATCGATGATGCGCAGGCTTTGGCGCATCTCCTCAATCCGGATCCGGTAACGGTCGTAGCTGTCGGCGCCGTGGAGGACGGGGATCTCAAAATCGAACTGCTCGTAGCCTGAGTAAGGCTGAGCTTTGCGCAGGTCCCAATTGACGCCAGCGGCGCGCAGCATTGGCCCTGAGACCGCGTAGGATTTGCACTCTTCGGCGGTGAGTATGCCGACGCCTTTCAGGCGTTCGACCCAGATGGGATTTTTGGTGAGGAGCTTTTCGTATTCGTCGAGGCGCTTCTTGAACATCTCCGAGAAGGCACGCGTTTCGGCTTCGAAGGTGTCGTGGAGTTCGTATTGCAGGCCGCCAATGCGGAAGGCGTGAGTGGTGAGCCGGGCTCCGCAGTAGTTCTCAAAGATCTTGAGGACTTCTTCACGCTCGCGCATGGTGTAGAAAAGCGCCGTCATCGCGCCGAGGTCGAGTGCTGAGGTACCGAGCCAGAGCAGATGGGAGGCAATACGGTTGAGCTCGGCAAACAGAACGCGGACGATTTGGGCGCGGGGTGGGGCTTCGGCGCCGATCAGCTGCTCCACAGCCAGGCAGTAGCCAAGGCCATTTGAGACAGCCGAGATGTAGTCCATCCGATCGACGTAGGGAGCGAATTGCATGTAGGTGCGATTCTCGCCGATTTTTTCAACGCCACGGTGTAGATAACCAATGACGCATTCGACGGCTTTGACCCGCTCGCCGTCGAGCTTGAGTACCAAGCGCAACACCCCGTGCGTCGAAGGGTGCTGGGGGCCCATGTTGAGCAACATTTCGGAAGTTTCGAGATGGTTTGTCATTGGCCGGACTCGATTCCGAGGTGCTTCTGAACCCAGTCCTGATCCATGTCGACGATGGAACGCTCTTTGAGGAGAGGGTGGCCCTGCCAGTCATCGGGCATCAGAATTCGCTTGAGGTTGGGGTGCCCCTCAAACTGGATGCCGAACATGTCGAACACCTCGCGTTCGAGCCAGTTGGCGGCCTCGTAGAGATTCGTGAGGGAGGCAGGCTTGGATTCGGCGTCGAAGAAAGTCTTGATGCGAATGCGACGGTTGGAGGCGAACGAATAGAGGATGGCGACGAGTTCGAAGCAGAGGGGGTCTGAAGGGTGGTCGACGGCGGTCAGGTCGACCAGGTAGTCAAAATTTTGGGTGTCGCGAAGCCAGGCGATGACGGGATGAAAAGCGTCAGCCGCTGTTGTGGCGAATGCCTGGCCCCGGAATGTCTCCCGTTTCAGAATGGCAGTTGTGTCTGCGGTGTTGAAGGTGGAGTGGAGAAGATCGGAGAGGCCGTCTTCCCAAGCTTCCGTGGCCATAACCGGGGCTGGTTTGGCGTCTTGAGACATGTGAAACTTTAAGGTTCGCACAGTTTTATGTTGAAATTTTAGAAGAATACGAAATGGCTCAGAACGAACTTGAACAATTGCGCACTTCCAATCGCGTGGTCCCGGTATCCAAGCAGGATGAAGGCCGGGGCTGGTCGAAGATTTCCAACAGTGTCTATGGCTATAGCTATACGCCAGCCAGCGAAGACGGCGGCTTTTTTATCAGCCAACCGCGGCAATCTTTTGAGATGCACAAGCTGTCGGATGGCAGTTTGTTGATTGTGGGATTCACCACAGCCGAATATATGGATCGGCTGAAGTCCAACGGGGCTCAGGATGTTGAGGTATACCCTGATCCGCGTGGGGACTACACGAAGTTGGTGACGATTCCGCACGCCAGGATCGCGAGCTCGAAGGCTCTGGATCGGGATGACTTTAACAAGCTGAAAGTGAGCCTAAAGCCACAGGGGTAGCCCTGGAAAGTGGGCGCGGCATACGCAGACTTGCCGAAGGCAGGTCGATAGGGAATGGTAGATGGGAAACCATGCTCCTAAGGCTGCAGAAATCGCTGACTTGTTTGTCCGCGAACTGGTGACGGCTGTCGCGCCGAGACATCCACATTTTGTAGTGAGAACGAAACCAAGGGCCGATCGTCAGGTGCGCGAACGGCTCTTGTCGTTTGGCTTCAGCCCGATTGGCCTGAAGTTCCTGCCCGGATTCTTATTTTTGCGATTTCACCCGGCCCAACGCCTGCAGATTGGGGCGATTGCAGGCGTGCATTCGATTATTGGGTTTGCGGCACAGCCCTCGCCTGTGGATGAAGAGGAGCTGGAGGCCTTGGTGCGGGTTTCGGATGCAAGGTTGGCGGTGGGGCCTGCGTCCTTTCCCGCCACGGGCCGGCCATGCCGGATGCTTCAGGGGCCACTCGAGGGGGCTCGGGGTGTATTGATGGGACAGCAAGAAAAGCCACTGGTGGTGATGAGCCTGACATTGCTGCAGCGCAGCATTGCCGTCGAAGTGGAACCGGAATGGGTAGGGCCTTACCGGCCCGCCATGTTAAGCGCGATTCGATAAGGGGAATAAAAATGACGAAATTGATTTTGATGCTTGGGATCAGTGTGTGCTTTGAGGCGCAGACGTTGCCGCAGCAGGCGGTGCAAGCGGTTGCTCCCGTGAATCTGCCATCGCAGCGAATTGGACCAAACGACCTTTTGAACCTCAGCGTTTATGGGGCTCCAGAGCTTTCAAGGCCCGTGCGCGTGAGCCAGGAGGGAATGATTCAGGTACCGATGCTCAAAGAGGTATTTCGGGCCGAAGGAAAGTTTCCTTCGGAACTGGAATCCATTGTTGCCGAGGCGCTGTCGCGCGAAAAAATTCTGGTGAGCCCGGTTGTGACGGTAACCGTTGCCGAGTATGTGAGCCGGCCAATCAGTGTGATCGGTGCCGTGAAGCAGCCACTGACGTTTCAAGCTTTTGGCAACATCACGCTGGTGGATGCGCTGAGTCGTGCGGGAGGATTGACCGTGGATGCGGGGACGGAAATTCTGCTGAGCCGTCAGCAGGTGGGGGCGAACGGGAAAACGTCGAGCCTGGTGGTACGCATTCCGGTGAAGCAGCTAATTGACCAGGCCGATGCAGAGCTGAACTATGCGTTGCGTGGCGGCGAGGAAATCCGTGTTCCCGAGGCGACCAAAATCTTCGTGGTGGGCAATGTGAAAAAGCCCGGCGCATTTCCAGTTCGAGATAGCAACGACACCACTGTGTTGAAGATGCTGGCTGTAAGTGAGGGGCTGTTGCCGTTTGCCACCGAGTTTGCGTACATCTACAGGCGGGAAGGTGGCGAGGGGGGACGCAATGAGATCGAAATTCCGATCACGAAGATCATGGCGCGGAAGTCGCCGGATGTTCCGCTGATGCCGAACGACGTTTTGTACATCCCGGATAACAAGGGCCGTCGGATGACGATGGCGATGGTGGACCGGTTGGTCACTTTTGGAGCTGGAACGGCAAGCGGCATGCTGGTCTGGCGAAGGTAGCTTATGGCCAACAAGCAAGTGGAAAGCCTGAAAGTTGTCTGGCTTGAGGCTGGAGAACGGCGCGAGCTATGGCGGATTTGGACCTTGGGCGTGGCGACGGTGGCGATGCTCTGTTGCTGGTTCTGGCTGATGGCACCTGAGGCGGGTATCCCGATGGTAGAGGAAGAGGCCGTGTTGTTCGAGGCACCAGGCAGGACAGGTGATACTGACGTGACAGGTGATACTGGCGCAAAAGGTGATACTGGCGCAAAAGGTGATATTAGGGTGAAATGAAGATCCTGATCGCGGGTGGTGCAGGCTTTATCGGGAGCCATGTCTCCAAAGCTATTGAGAGAGCTGGCCATCTGCCAGTAGTGTTTGACAATCTGTCAGCGGGCCATCGCTGGGCCGTGAAATGGGGGCCGCTGGTAGAAGGCGACCTGATGGATCGTGCTTCGATCGAGGCGGCCCTGCGAGCTCATGAAATTGAGGCCGTGGTGCAGCTTGCCGGCTCGATCAACGTTGGTGAGAGTATGCAGAATCCCGGCAAGTACTTTCGCAACAACTTCTCGATTTCTGTGAACCTGCTGGAGGCGATGGATGCGGTTGGCGTGAAGCGGATCGTATTCAGCTCCACAGCCGCGGTTTACGGTATTCCGACAAAAAGCCCCATTCCGGAAGACGCCGAGAAGGCGCCGATCAACGCCTACGGGGAGGCGAAATACTTCGTCGAGCGGCTCCTTGATTGGTACACGAAGTCGAGGCAGTTCCAGTGTTTGGCGCTGCGGTATTTCAATGCGGCTGGTGCGGACCCGGATGGAGAAATCGGAGAGATGCACAGCCCAGAGACGCATCTTATTCCGCTCGTGATTTACGGGTCGATGGGCACGAGACCACCGGTGAAAGTGTTTGGCACCGACTATCCCACCGAAGACGGTACCGCTGTGCGTGACTACATCCACGTGGCGGATCTCGCCAGAGCTCATGCGATGGGTGTCGAGTACCTGGCCCGGGGCGGCGTGAGCACCGCGGTGAATCTTGGTTCGGGAGATGGAATCAGCGTGATGCAGGTGCTAAAGGCGGTGGAGACCGTCAGCGGCAAACCTGTACCGCACGAGCTGTTCGAGCGTCGTGCGGGTGATCCTCCCCACCTGGTTGCTCAAAAGGGGATGGCCGAAGCCGTACTCGGCTGGAAGCCTGAGCGATCCGACATTTTGAGCATCGTAAAGGATGCCTGGGCATGGAGCGAGAAGGCACTGCGAGAGGGCCTTTACAGCGAATAGGAGTTTGTGATGGAGTCAAGTCATTATGAACCGACGCGACGCCATCAAATCTACTCTCGCTGCTGTGGCAGCGCCTCTTTACGTCCCACAGCGCGCCTTCGGCGCGAACGACAGAATCGCTTACGCCATGATCGCCGTTGGGGGCCGAGGCAGATACCTGAATCAAAAATTTTCCGCGCAGAACAATCAGTGCGTGGCTGTTTGCGATGTCTATAAGCCCAACATCGAAAAGGCCCTCAAGGATACTCCGCAGGCCAAGGTGTTTGGCGACTATCACGATCTTCTCGCGATGAGCGGTCTTGACGCGGTGGTGATCGCCTCGCCCGACCATCATCACTGTCCGATGCTGCTGGCCTCTCTCAAAGCGGGTAAAGATGTCTACCTTGAAAAGCCGCTGTCAAAGTCACTTGAGGAATCGAAGAAGATGATCGCGGCGGTACGCTCAACGGATCGCATTGTTCAGATCGGCATGCAGCGGCGCAGTGCGCCGGCGATCATGAAGGCAAAGAAGCTGATGGATGATGGGGCGCTGGGACGTGTTTCGCTGGTGCGGCCGCAGTGGTTCTGGAATGTGGCGAAGCCGCTGAACAACACTCCGCTCGAAGGGGAGCTTGATTGGAAGCGGTTTGTAGGCGCGAGCTACCAGCGTCCGCTTGAGCCCATGCGCTTCCGTAGCTGGCGCTATTTCTTCGATTACGCCGGCGGCAACATGACAGACCAAGGCACCCATCTGATGGACGTAGTGCAGTGGTTCATGGGAGTGAGTGGGCCGAAGAACGCGGTGAGCCAGGGGTTCGTCGCAAAGATGACCGGCGCGGAACATCCGGATGTGTTCAGCGCGACGTTTGGCTTCGATGGTTTTCTGGTGAACTGGACGCTCGACTATGGCAATGCCTATCAGAACGGGTGGTCGATTGCGTTCCATGGCGACAAGGGGACGCTGATTCTTGATGATGCCGGGTTCCGGTTGTACAGCGAACCGTGGAAGAAGGGTGCTGCTCCGGCGATTGAGGAAGAGTCACCGGTTCCAGTGGAGGCGCATGTGCAGAACTTCACAGATTGTATGCGGTCTCGCAAGCAGCCGAACTGCCCGGTGGAAATCGCAGCTCAGGCCGTAAGTGGCCCGCACCTGGCCAACCTTGCCATGTTCCGGGAACGCAAGGTTTACCTGGGTGAAGACGGAGTCACGGTCTCCTAGCCTGATTAAGCCAGGATTTCGAAGATCGCTTCGACTTCGACGGCAGCCCCGGTGGGGAGGCTCGCAAAGCCAAGGGCCGAACGCGCATGATAGCCATCCGTGGTCTTGCCGAAGATTTCGTGCAGCAGGTCGGAAGCGCCATTGATGACCAGGTGCTGGTCGTTGTAGTCCGGGGCTGAATTGACGCAGCCGAGGACCTTGATCACGCGCAGGCCGTCGAGCGTGCCGTGCGTATTCCAAACAGAATTGAGAATCTTGGTGACACATTCCCGAGCGGCGGCGTAGCCCTCTCCGGTGGATACTCCTGTACCCAATTTCCCCTTGAGAGTCGAGACGTGACCTGAACTGAGGAGCTGGTTGCCGGATCGGATGCAGAGATTCAAATAACCCGGAGTTTGTTTTTCAAAAATGAGGCCGAGCGCCTCGGCGTTCTTCTGTGCGGACATTGGTGACTTTCAGGATAAGGCAGCGCTAACGGGAGAATTCAAACAGGCGGCTGGGAGCGTCTTCGGGCAAGAAAAACAGTTTGCCATTGCGATAGGTCATACCCTCGTGGGAGAAGGTGAGATTGCGGTCTGTCTTGTGGGTGGTGATGCGGCGCACCAGCTCGAAAGAGGGAACCGAGAGCCACTCCACTGCACCCTGGTCGCGGTTAACGGGGCCGGAGCCCATCAGCAGGTCGCCGTCCATCTTGAGGTCCTGCCAGGCGGTGGCGATCGGGTTGTCGCGCTTGAGAAGTTGTTTGCCGTCTTTGGTCCATTGATAAAGAGTGCGGCTAGACCAGGAGCCCCCAATCAGGGTGGATTTGCCCACGGCGATGCAACCGATGTGATCGGCCACCTCGAAGGACGATTCAAGAGCGAGCGTTCGCTTGTTGCGGCGCTCCATGTTGGTCGGCCCATCGCGATCGTATTCGGCGACCGGGATCCAGACGGATTCGCCATCGAGCATGATGCCGCCCGGGTGAATTCGTTTGCCCTGTTGAACTTCCACCTGCTTGAGGATTTTGCCTGAGGGGAGATCGAGGAGCGTCAGGTATCCCTTGCCAGCCTTGGCGTCGACCGAGCTGACCCAGAGCAGATTACCCTCAACGTCGATGCCTTGAACGTGATGGAGATCCGCCTCGATCGGGGTCACTTTGGACTGGCGCCAGGAAAGCAGAGATTCGTCGGCAACCGAGAGAAGCAGCAGTAACAAGAAATTCATGTGCGAAAACATAGCATTTCACGTCCCTCTTACATGGCGATGACAGAACAATAAGTAACGAGTGAGAGCCATGTCCAACAATACAGTGCAAGAAGCCGAGTTTCTGACGCAGAACTGGACATCAAAGTCCAAAACCAGCCATCATTTGAACATGGGAACCAGCGGAACATTACTGAGCCCGGAACGACCGCGGCTGAGCACGCACCAAAAAGCCCTTTCGATCAATCTGGATCCGGTGCGCTACGGGACCTTTGCCGAAATTGGCGCGGGCCAGGAAGTGGCGCGCTGGTGTTTCAAAGTTGGAGCGGCAGCGGGGACGATTTCAAAGTCGATTTCTGCTTACGACATGACGGTGAGCGATGCGATTTACGGCAAGTGCAAACGTTATGTATCGCGTGAGCGGCTGGAACGGATGCTGGATTATGAGCATCGCCTGAACGTGGAACGCCTTGGTGCCTCGCGCGGCGATTCAACTGCGTTCTTCACTTTTGCCAACACGGTGTCGGCGCTGAACTTTCGGGGGACTAACGAATGCCATGGCTGGATGGGCGTTAAGTATCAGGCATTCCCTGGTGACAGCGACAACCAGATCATCGTGCATGTGCGAATGCTCGATAAAGAAAACGCGCTGCAGCAGGAAGCGCTCGGCATCGTTGGCGTGAACTTGCTCTATGCTGCGTTCTTTCTCCACCATGCGCCGAATCAGATGCTTGAGTCCTTGCTCGATAACCTGAGCACAGAACGGCTCGAGATCGACATGATCGACTTCTCCGGCATTGAGTTCCGCCGCGTGGACAATCGCGTGATGAGCCTCAAGCTGGTGCAGCTGGGTTTGAGTGGCGCAGCGATGTTTGGCCCGGAGGGCGAAGTGCTGCAGCCTTCTGAGGTGTTGCGCAAGAAGCCAATTCTGGTGGAGCGCGGCAGCTTCAGGCCAGTCACCAAAGTGAACATCGACATGATCGAGAGCGCCCGCGAACAATTCGCGCAAGAGCCGGAGGTGAAGGGCGATCAGGTAGTTGAACTCATGGAGATCACCATGAGGAACCTGCTTTCCGGCGGAGACATCGACCTGCGGGACTTTCTGGCGCGGGCAGATCTGCTCTCAACTGCGGGCAAGACCGTGCTCATTTCTGACTACTTCGAGTATTACCGGCTTGCGGCCTATCTGGGCCGCTATACAAACGAACCCATTGCTGTGACCATGGGCGCCGCCAGCTTGAAGGATCTCTTTAGCGAGCAATACTACACGGGTCTCGAAGGCGGCATTCTCGAGGCGTTTGGCCGGTTGTTTACCCGGAATCTGCGGATATATGTGTATCCGCTGATGGAGCCGGATTCTGGCAAGATGATCACGGCCGAGACGATCGATATGCCTTCGGAATTGATCAATCTATATCGCCACTTGATGGAGCGCGGACGCATCCGTTCGCTCGACAACTACGACAAGAACGTGCTGCACATCTTCTCCCGCGACGTGCTGCGCCGCATCAAAGAACAAGACAGCTCGTGGGAAGTTATGGTGCCGCCGGAGATTGCAGAAACCATCAAAGCGAGGCGGTTCTTCGGCTACACACCGGATTGATGCACTTTCCCCCACTTCCCGTTGATGGATTGCTTGAACAAATGGCGGCCCAGATCCCCGCAGGCCTAGATCTTGAGCTGTTTTGGGATGGCATTTATGGTTGGCGGGTTGGGGAATATCGCATTCCCGATCCTGAGTTTGCTTCACGCACACCTGCCGATTTCGGAAAAAGAGCAGCCATTGTAGAGAAGTATTTTCGCGATGTGAATGACTACTGGTTTCACGTCTACAAGCCACAGGCTGGCGATGTGATTGCCGATGTGGGTGCGGGCCGCGGTGAAGATACCTTTGTGTTTTCTCGCTCCGTTGGGGATAGCGGACAAGTGTGGGCGATTGAACCCCACCCGGTTAGTTTTCTGGCTCTCAAAAAGCTCTGTGAGTGGAATAGCCTGAGTAATGTCCGTTGCATTCAGCGGGCGGCGATGTCGACGCGGCAATCCCTTGAAATCGAAACGATGCCGGTTTGGGAATCGAGCTACGTTAGCAGTGGCGGACCATCTGCAAATAGCTTTTCGATCGAAGGCGAACCATTTGATGAAATTGCGGCCAGAGAAGGCATTGGCGCGATTTCATTCCTGAAAATGAACATCGAGGGTGCCGAGCGGGAAGCGCTGCCCGGGTCCTGCAAAGTGCTTGAGCGTACTGCAAAAGTTTGTGTTGCGGCGCATGACTTCCGGGCAGAACGCGGCGAAGGCGAGGAATTTCGGACTCTGGGGATGGTGCGGCAGTTCTTGTCTGAAGCCGGCTTTGAGCTAACGACGCGCGACGACGACCCGCGGTACTACGTCCCGTCCCATGTGCATGGGGTGCGACGGTAAGCCCACATCCAGATTCCGGATCTGCGGTGTGACGAGCTTGTAGAGATAGGCGGTGGGGGTGCGAAGAACCAGCTCGTAGCCTCTCATGTCCCGAAAGGCCTCCAGGCGCAGCCTCACATTGGAGGGACCCAGCCCATCCACCAACCAACTGGGTTCGGTTTCGCGGAAGCGCCGCAGACGCTGCTCGCAGCCGAGGTTGGGCATGGGACGAAACTCGCGCAGGTGTCGGTCGGCGAAGATGCAATCGAGCGGTTGGCTTTCGAGAAATGGACTTCCGCCCTTGAGGCGTGTGAGCGCATTGATGTCAGGCCGATAGCCCCAAACAAACAAGGTGTCTTCGGGCTTCGATTGTTGCTGGATGTAGGAAGCAACAGTCCTACTATCGTGAAAGAGAGCGAGATCATCCCAGCGCTCATTGCCGAGGGCCAAAGTGAAGTTCCGCGGGGCAAAGCGAACCGCTGGAATCAGCAGCAAAGCGAGAATGGCAATGCGCCACCATTTCGGCAGTTGCTCAAGGCTGCGTCCCGCGAGAACCACGACGGGTACGAGAAGAAAGAAGAAGTAGCGCGGAAAGAATCGCAGGCCCATAGCCACGCTCACTAGTGAGAGTGCGAGCCAGGCGTAATTGCGCCAACCTAGCGTGCGCCAAGGCAAGAGCGCAGCGACCACGGCGGCAGATTGAAATCCCACCCAATTGCCGAAGCGGCGGAGGAACTCAGCGAACGGCTTGGCGACGAAAGTGTTTTCAGAATAGACACGGCCCCACCACCAAACTTGCTGCCAGTAGTTGGCACCGAACAGCGCATGTACGGGAAGCGTCGCGCCAAACCCAACCAAGATGCGCCAATTGGGGGCAAACAGGAATGTGATGGCAAGCAGGATCAGGGCCTTGGTGTGGATCAGAAGGGCGATGCCACAAGCCAGACCGGCGAGCCACGGACGGCCCGATTGCGCGAACCACACTGCAGCCAGATGCGGCGCAATGAGGAGTAGATCGGGTGCCAACGCCATGACAGCTGACGGGATGCCGAAGCTCAGATAAACAGCCAGCAACCAGGCTGCATACCAGCCACCGAGACGAGATGCCATCGCAGCACAGCCAGTTACGTAGAGCGCACCGGCTAACCGGAGAACCCAACCGTCGAGTGCTCCCCACAACAGATACACGGCAGCGCTCAATGGTGGCTTATCGAACCAGAAGTCAAAGTAAGGCAGCCTGCCATGCAACATCTGAATGGCGGCAGCCATTGGATAGGCTTCTTCAATCCAAAGAATTCGCACGTGGGAAAGCCTGACGAGAAATGCGAAGGCGAAAATCCAGACCAGTTGCCTAGGCACGCTTCTTGCCGGCTTTGGAGTTTGCGTCCCGGTGTTGGACGCGGATGGGAAAACCGGTGCTCTTGAGCCGTTTCCCGATTTCTTCGGCGATCATGACGCTGCGGTGCTGGCCGCCTGTGCAGCCGAAGGCGATGGTGAGATAGCTCTTGCCTTCCTGCACATAGTGGGGAAGCAGATAGGAAAGCAAGTCTGTCACCCGAGTCAAGAATTCCTGTGTCTGTGGAAAGCTTCGAATATATCGAGCAACTCGCGGGTTCTTACCGGTGAGGGGTTTGAACTCCGGAATGTAATTGGGGTTGGGAAGGAAGCGGACGTCGAAGACGAGGTCGGCGTCCTGCTGGATCCCGTGGCGAAAGCCGAAGCTGGATACGTGGATTGCGACGCGCTCGTCTTTTCCGTTGGTGGCGAAACGTTCTTCGATCAGCTTGCGCAGCTCATGTACATTCAGCTGCGAGGTGTTCACAACAACAGTGGCGAGCCCGCGCAGCTCTTCGAGCAACTGGCGCTCCGCCTGCACGTTTTTGATCACCGATCGGCTTTGGCCGAGCGGATGAGGACGCCGCGTCTCTGAAAAACGGCGGAGCAGTGCAGAATCGTCTGCCTCAAGAAAGATCAGCTTGGTGGGGATCTTCGATGAGACCTCGCGATAGAGCGAAGGGAAGCGCGCTAGCGTTTCCCCTTCGCGAACATCCACTACCAGAGCCGCCCGACGAATGTTCGGAGCATCCTTGGTGAGCTCAGCGAACTTGGGGAACAAGTCGATGGGCAAATTGTCGACTGCGTAATAACCCAGGTCCTCGACGCACTTGAGCACTGTACCTTTGCCCGAGCCACTCAGGCCCGTGATTATGACCAGTTCAGCTTGAGTGGCCCCGAGAATCATCAGCGAGCTTCAATTAAATCAAATTGCCCGTCGTCGCGTCGAACCAAAACGTGAATGACGCCGGAACCGATCTGCTCGAAAACCAGATAGGCGCTGGCTGGCTTGATGGCCAAAGGAGCTTCTTCGATAGAGATAGGCTTGGATGTGCGCTGCACGCGGGTCGGCTTCAGGGCCTTGGACTTGGCGGGCGCAACAAACTTCTCGCCACTCGGAATCGGAGCCTTCTTGCCATTAATGCCGACGCCGTGGCGCTTGCTGTCGATCCACTTGTCGTGCAGCTTCTGCATTTGCTTTTCGAGTTTGTCGATGGCGGCCAGGAGGGCGAAGAATTGGTCCTTGTGCGTGGCCATGCCGGCGGCAAGGTGACCATAGTAAGTCATCGTGACTTCGGCCTTTTGCGTGTGGCGCTGGCTGTTCAGCATGACATGCGCTTCACGCTCGCCTTTATGGTCAACCAGCTTGCCGAGCTTGGCAAAGTGGTTGTCCAGGTTCTTCTTCTGTTCTTTAGTGAGTTCCACCAGTTTTCCGGTGTAGTGAATTTTCATGGGGGATAAATGACTCTTACTTCTTCACGCGACGCTGATGCGTCGAGGGAATCTTCATGTCTTCCCGGTACTTGGCGACAGTGCGCCGAGTAACCGAAATGCCGTCCTCATTGAGTCGGGCTGTAATCTGATCGTCTGTGAGAGGGTGAGCAGAATCCTCGTCTTCTATCATCTTTTTCACTTTGCGTTTGAGCACCAGCAGGGAAGTGCCGGCCCCCGCAGGACCCTGAACCGCTTCAGAGAAAAAGAAGCGAAGCTCAAACACTCCTTGCGGCGTGTGAACATACTTGCCCGCCACCGCACGGCTCACTGTCGAAGGATGCACACCAATCTCTTCGGCCAAATCTTTGATCATCATCGGCTGAATCTGATCGATGCCATCTTCGAGAAACTCGCGCTGGCGTTCGACAACGCACTGACAAACTTTCAAAATGGTCTGACGGCGCTGCTCGATATTCTTCATCAGCATGAGGGCGCTCGAGTATCGCTCGCGAATGTAGTTACGGACTTCCTTTTCGGGAGCCTGATCTTTGTCGAGCATGCGGCGGTAACCGGGGTTGAGGCGAATCTGTGGCAGATCCTCATCGTTTAACTGAATCAGATAGTCTTCACCGTCCTTGTAGATGTAGACGTCCGGCTCCACTGTTTGTGCCGCTTGGCTTGAGTAGCGCAGACCGGGTTGAGGATCGAGCTTGCGAATCACATTGAGGGCGATTTCGATGTGTTCCAGCGGTCGGCCGAGCACCTTGGCAAGTTCCTTAAACTCTTTGCGCTCGATGAGCCGCATGTGATCGTGGATGATCTGCCAGGCAACGCCACCCTTTGCCCCACGGCTCTTTAACTGCAACAACAGGCACTCGCGCAAGTCGCGGGCGCCAATCCCGGAGGGATCGAGACTGTGGACGATCTCAAGGCCGTCCTCCATGTCGTCGAAGGTGAGATTTTCGTCTCTAGCCATGTCCTCGAGGGTCTCGAGCAGGTAGCCGTATTCATTCAAGTTCCCGATGATGGCTTCGGCGGCCTGCCGCTCGCGGTCGTTCATCATGATCAAGCTCAACTGAGAGTTCAGGTGGCTTGAGAGAGTTACCGGCGAGGAAAGAAAGGTTTCAAAGGATGGCTTTTCTGTGTTCTCTCCAGCCGGCGTCTTGTGTCCGGGGTCGAGGTATTCGTCGAAGTAACTGCCGAAATCAATTTCGTCGAATGGGTCGGCGGCTTTCGGGGGCTCGGCAGGATCTACAGAAGCTTCTGCCGTGTACTCGGCTGGCGCTTCAATCTCGCCTTCGCCTTCGTACGATATGGCCGGGGCCGACTCGAGCATTTCCATCACGGCCTGGTCACCCGGTTCCGACATCCGTTCGGCTTCAAGGAGGTTTTGAACCTCCTGGGGAGTTAGCTCTTCACCGTCTTCACTCTCGTCCAGGAACGGGTTGGCGACGATCTCCTGGCTGATCATCTCTTTGAGCTCCAGGCGGTTCAACTGGAGGACTGTGACCAACTGCACGAGGCCAGGGGTCAGCGTCTGCTTTTGCGAAACTTGAAGTCCTAAGCGCGGCGAAAGCATCGTTTCGCATTCAGGATAGCAACTGAGTTCACAGATCAGGCTGTAGACTCGACGAGTCAGTCATGCTGCGCACCATCTGGTTGGGCAGGGCACCCGCTGGGCTGCGTGGAATATGTCACCAGGCCTGGCAGCCGGTTTTCCATCGTCGCGCCAAAGCCAAAAATGAGCCCGGCAATCTAATCTAGGCAATGAATCAGATTTCGAAAATGAAAGATCCGGATGGCATGGAGTTTTTGCTTTGAGCATTCGAGCTGGATCGCTCCTCACCAGAAGTCTCGCAAGCCCATCGCCATCGCAGAGAAATTGTTGTGTTCAATGCATCCAGAACTCGCTGTGGCCTGAAATAATTTGGCCAGTCTCTTGAATGAGACTGGCCGCAAAATGAGAATCGATCTAGCTTTACGAAAAGGCCCTGAAAATCTTCGAAAAGACCCTGGCGCCCAATCATCCAAAGCTTCTTTTGGTGAGGGAAAACCTCGAAACCACTAAGAGTAGCAGCGCACCTCGAAAATCCTCGCCTCGTCGATACCGTTGGTGGCTGTGACGAGAATACGGACTGCCTCGGCTTCGACGGAATCGAAGCGGACGCGATTGAGGCGCTGGTAATTGCCCTTAACCGTTGCGACGGTGACGAAGTCGGCTGAGCCAGGCTTGCGTACCTGGACCTCATAATCCTGCACCGTTTCTGCCTGTGCCTGTCTGGGCGCATCGTTCCGCCAGTATGTGGGGTTCGCGGTGAGGAAGAGCTGCTTCATGAAGCCAGTGTCGAAGGTGAGCTGCACTTGGCTTACCTTGCGGGGCTTATCCCACTTGAGGTCGAGCCAGGCACCCTTCTCGGTCATCGCAGCTGCCCAGTGATGAATTGGGCCTTTGGGTATGTCGCGTGTGATCCCATCGATCACCAACGGCGCAACCGCCTCGCCCACATTGCCGGAACTGCTGATGGTGGCCTTGGGAGCCAGATCCGTGGGGTCCTCGTTGCGAAGTAGTTCGCCCGGTTTGCCCTTGATCGTTTGGTCGTCGCGAATCAGGCGTTGTTGTAGCGTTGCCACCAATTGACGGTCTTCCGCGACCTGGCGCGGCAGCCGGTTCTTCTCAACGCAGAGAGCGGCCGCAGTTCCGACAGCCTGGCCGATCGTGCCGCAGGTCGCCATGACGCGGGTCGAAGTGAAGGCAGTGTGCGTGGCGCTGATGTTGCGTCCAGCCATCATCAGGTTCGAAATCGTTTTCGAGTAACAACTGCGCAGCGGGATTGGGTAAACCTCGGGCGTCTTCAAAACCGTGTTGGGGGGCAGATCAGCCCGGTCGAAGCCACCGGGCGGGTGATCGTCCATCGGCCAGCCACCCATTGCCACGGAGTCGTAAAAGCTGCCGCTCATGAGGTCTTGCTGGGTGAGCGTGTGATCGCCGATCAGGCGGCGGGATCCACGTTTGCCCGGCATCATCCCGATCCAATCGAGGCCGTAATTGGCACTGTTGGTGTGGTTGCCGCTGTTCTTGATGTAGTCCCAAACGCCCATGACGATCGAGAGGAGCTCGTAGCGGATCAACTCGTTATCGCGAATCGTGTCCTTGTTGCCGCCCCACTCGATCCACCAATAGCCGTAATCCCACTGATCCACCTTGCGGAAGCGCAATGTGTCCTTGGTCACCTTGCGAGCCCAGCTTGGGGCCTTAAAGGACATCGGTTTGCCGTAGAGCCTTGTGGTGAAGAGAATCGAGCTACCTAACGTTTCGTTGTCTGTTTTTTCGGGCGCAAGGCTTTCGCCGAATTCTGCTCGAGCTTCGCGGCCGGTGCGGAAACTGGCGCCGCTCTCGAGAGCCAGGCGCGAATCGCCCGTCGAATCTACAAAGACCTTCGCCTTCACGCGATACAGCAGCTCGCTCTTGTCGCAGCGGGCCATGACTTCAGTGATGCGGTCGCCGTTGACGGTTGTCTTGTAGACAACGGTTTCGAGCAGGAGCGTAATGTTCGGTTCGCTGACGACCTTGTCGTAAAGGATGAAGTCCCACATCTCCCAGCAGCGTTGCGGGTTGTTGACGGCGTCTTCGATCCGAAGTTCTTCCATCAGACCGCTCTCGCGCCAGCCGGGGCGTCCTCGATGCGAGTCCGCACCGACGATGTGCATCTTCACTTCGCTGGAAGAGTTTCCGCCAAGGCGCGATCGATCTTGCACCAGAACGACCTTGGAACCATGTCTGGCGGCAGAGATTGCAGCGCAAACGCCGGCTACGCCGCCGCCGGCGATAAAGACGTCACAACTGAGGTCTACCAGCGACATGTGCGGCTCATTGAAGGCGCGGGCGTTGGTAGTGTCTTTGTTCGGTGGAGCGATGCGGTCAAATTGACGGCGCATCTCTGGGGTGATGTTTGTGGACTGGGCTGCGGGAAGTTGGTCGGCTAAGACCACGAGGCTGTAGCTGGTGAGGAGGTCGCGGCGGCGCATATCGTTACTCCGAGAAATTATTTCAGATTTCTGTCCCGTTGTACATCGCCTCGACCCATTTCCCATATCCGTTGTAAGGCAGTGTGGCGACTCGGTCCATATTCGGGATCAGCTGTTCGACGGCCTGGCTCCAGCGAGGATGCGGTTTTGCCGGGTTCACGTTGGCGAAGAATCCGTATTCGCTGGGCACGGCTGTATTCCAGAAGGTATCCGGCTTACGCTCGACCAGCTCGATACGCACGATGGCCTTGGCGCTCTTGAAGCCGTACTTCCACGGCAAGGCGATGCGCAGGGGAGCGCCATTCTGATTCGGCAAGGGCTTGCCGTAAATGCCCGTCACCATAAAGGCCAGCGGATTCATCGCCTCGTCGATGCGAAGCCCTTCGTAGTAGGGCCAGGGATAATTGCCCGAAAAGCGAATCCCGGGCATTTCTTCAGGGCGATTCACTGAAATGAAGCGAACGAACTTGACCTTGGAGGTTGGCTCCACCTGTTTCAGCAACTCGGCCAGAGGAAACCCTGTCCACGGCACCGCCATCGCCCAGGCCTCGACGCAGCGATGGCGATAGAGGCGCTCTTCGATCGGCATGGATTTTTCAAGGTCCTCGATCGACCATTTGGTGGGTTTCGCGCAATGCCCTTTGATCTCGAGTGTCCATGGTCTTGGCTTGAAGTCCTTTGCCAAATCTTTGATCTGCTGTTTGTTGGTGGAGAACTCGTAGTAGTTGTTGTGACCGGTGGCGGCCCATTCTGGAGTGAGGGCCCTATCGAGTGTGAAATCCGGATTCCGATTCGCTGCAGGAAGGATGGAGGGGATCATCGCGACTGCCAACAACTGCCGTCGATTCCAGTAGGTAGATTCGGGTGTCGCAGCCCTTTCGGGGAGTTGCCAAGCCTGGGGAAATCGCAAGAGCATGGGGAAGACCTCAAGCACTATGCTACGATGCCAGTATTAGGCCACAGCGCGGAGAGATGCCTGAGTGGTCGAAAGGAGCGGTTTGCTAAACCGTCGTAGTGCCTTAAAGCGCTACCGAGGGTTCGAATCCCTCTCTCTCCGCCATTCCCCCTCCTGTATACTCTCCGCAGGATCCAATCCATGCGAAACGTTTCTCTGATCGTGGGAGCAACGCCTCTTCGGTACGCCTATACTTGGGCCTATCCGAATGGCGAAACCCTCGGCCTTTTCATCACTCCCGTCTATCAAATCGAGATCCACGGCAAACGGGCGGACGGCACTTCGGCTTCGAAGTTTTATGAAGCACTTCGATTTGGGGTCCATTGCACGGACGGGAAGACCGCCCAGGTTGTCGGGCTAGCCAAGTATCAACAGCACAGGATCAAGTCGTGGATTCCCACGTACACCGTGCACAGCGCGGTGTCCACTGAAAACGGGGCGTGGCAGGTTTACAAGGATTTTCTGATCCACGATGGCCCGGACAATCTAAAGACCGATGTTTACGCCACCATCGGATGCATCGAGATCGTGGGCGTCCCAAGGGTTCACGCGGTTTAACGACCACATCATTGAGTTCTCCGGCCCGAAAGCCACCACGCGGGACGAGCAACTGGTGGAGATCGGCAAGGCCCGCAACATTGTCATCACCTACCAGCAGGCCGTCAGGCCGCTTCTACGCAGAGCGGCGGTGAAGGGCAAATGATCGTGATCAGGCACCTCATGGCCGTCTTGCTGGCGCTGGCGACCTGCGCCTGTGGCGGCGAGCCTGAGTTGGCTCGCGTCTGCGGCACTGTCGAAGCGAAGTTTCGCTCGGCCACAAAGGGAGCCGCCATCGAGACGAAGTCTGGCATCGCGGCTGAGATTTGGCGAGCTCAATCGGTGAATCCTCTCACGGCCGCCGTGGCATCGGAAGGCCGCAACTGGATCGCCACTCGAGAAAGCAGGGACCAACTGAGCGCAGTCGCCCTTAAATACAAAGACGAACCCTCGGCCTCGACGGTTGCCTCGAAACTTGGCGCTCAGGGCCAGGCACTCAAAGGCAGCAAGATCCTCACGCGGTTTCGAGTTGTGTCGAAGGGGAAGACAGTGCTCATCCTGTTTACCGAGAGCGCTCTTTCTGAGCCAGCCCTCAGCGTGATCCAGCAATTGAGCCCGAGCTGGATCGGCGGAAGCTAGTCGTCTTCCACAACCTCGAGGCTCATATCGCGATCGAGCCAATCGGGACGCTTCAGAACCTCGCGTGGGCGCGAGCCATCGGGAGGTCCGATGATGCCTTCTTTCTGCATGCGATCGAGAATGCGTGCCGCTCGGCCGTAACCGAGGCGCAGGCGGCGTTGGAGAATCGAGGTGGAAGCTTTGCCCATCTCGCAAACTACTTTGACGGCGTCGCCATACATCGGATCGGCGTCGCCTTCGAGAGCATCTTCTTCCGTTGGTTCGTCGCCATCCTCGCTGGGAGGCGCGACGAGGAAGCTCTGGTCGTATTCCGGCTTGGCTTGCTTCTTCCAGAACTCCACCACTTCGTTGATCTCAGTCTCGCCGACATAAGCTCCATGCAGACGATGCAGCCTTGAGCTTGCCGGCGGCAGAAAGAGCATGTCGCCTTTGCCCAGCAGGTGCTCGGCACCCATCGAATCGAGAATGGTGCGTGAATCGACGCGCGTGGTGACGCGGAAGCTCATACGAGCGGGGAAGTTCGCTTTGATGACACCCGTGATAACGTCCACCGACGGACGCTGCGTGGCGAGCACGAGGTGCATACCAACGGCGCGCGCCATTTGCGCGAGACGGGCCACGGATGTTTCGACGTTGTTGCGCTCGAGCATCATCAAGTCGGCCAGCTCGTCGATGATGATTAGAATGTAGGGCAGCGGCCGCATGTCTTCTTCGAGCAAGGTCTCTGGCCCCTCGTCGTCGAACAGGCTGCGCGGCTCGTTGGCGGCCTGGCGCATCTTGCGGTTGAATTGATCGATGTTGCGCACCCCGCGCGAGGCGAGCAGCTTGTAGCGCCGCTCCATTTCAAGCACAGCGTTGCGAAGGGCGTTTGAAGCCTTCTTCGGATCTGTGATGACGGGCGTGAGAAGGTGCGGAATGTCTTCGTAAATGCCGAGTTCGACGCGCTTGGGGTCCACCATGATCATGCGAACTTCATCCGGCGTGGACTTGTAAAGCACGCTCATGATCATGGAGTTCAGCATGACGGATTTGCCAGAACCCGTAGAACCTGCGACCAGCAGGTGAGGCATCGTGTCGAGCGTGAAGATCTTGATGCGCCCATTGATGTCCTTGCCAAGCGACATCGTCAGGCGAGAAGCGGAACTCTGAAAATCATCGCCTTCCAGAATTTCGCGCAAAGCAATCACTTCACTGTTGCGGTTGGGCACCTCGATGCCAATGGTGGGCTTGCCGGGAATGCGCTCGATCAGAATCGATTCCGCCTGCAGGCCGAGGCAGAGGTCTTCAGTGAGGTTGGTGATCTTCGAGTACTTGATCCCCGCCTCGGGTTTGAATTCGAAGGTGGTGACCACGGGGCCGGGGTTGATCTGAACCACGTTGCCAAGAACGCCGAATTCTTCGAAGCGTTCTTTGATGCGAGAGGCGGTGTCGCGAAGCTCCTGAGAGTCAAAAACGTTGCGGGCCTGCGGCTCCTTCAACATGCCTGTCGGCGGCAGTTTGTAGAGATTAGGAGTTGGGGCCTGGCTCGCTCGAGACTTCTGAACTGGTGCTGGGGGCGGAGCTGGCTCGGGTGGCGCGGGAATCTCCTCGAGAGTTTTGATGGGGATGTATCCGTCGTCGCTGCCGGTCTCCTGAGCCTCGGCGGGCTCCGCTTCATAGGCTGGCATCGAGGACACAACGGTTTTGGTCTCCCACGGGGGCAGATCAAGCCCTTCCTCTTCGCTTCGCTTGGGAGGCGTGCGGCGGCGGGAGACGATCGGAGGGACGGCGTCGGTTTCCGCTTTGGCCGGCTTCGCCTTGGCCGGGCTCATCTTGAATTTAGGCAGGGAAGGGAGCTTGAAGCCCTTGAGAGCTTTCGCGATAGCCTTAAGGATGGCAGTTGGGATCGCGATCCATTCGAGCAGGATCGCGATCGAGAAAGTAGAAATCAGGTAGAGCGAAACCACGAGAACCGTGGCGGTTAACAGCGCTGCACCGGTGAAATTGAAATAGAAGACCAGGAGGTCGGCGAGGATCATGCCGAACAATCCTCCGGCAGGGATGGCGCCGGAGAATGCTCTTGCCCCTGGAGCGAGAGAAAAGCTGGTGCAGGCCCCAAGGACAAACAGAAGGGCACCGCCAATCTTGATGCCAGCGGCCTCGATTGGCTTTGATTGCATCCACTTCCAGGCCAGCAACAGGATCAACGCTGGGATGACGAAGCTTGAAAGGCCAAAGAGCTGAAAGCAGACGTCGCTGAGGTGAGATCCAAACCGACCCATCAAATTTGAAGGCCGCACCACGCTGGTAGCAGTATTCCAACTCGGATCAATCGCCGAGTAGGAGATCAGGCTGAGCATGATCGAAAGACCTGAAAAAAGGAATAGAAAAGCGAGCACCTCGTTGAGGCGCTGGTGGGTGGTTGGACCTAATAGCTTCATCCGCGTGAGCGGACAAATGCCAGAGCGATCACTATTATGCCAAAAATGATGCGGTACGCAATGAAGGGGGCCAGACCATGCTTCCGAATCACCTTGAGGAAGAAGGCGATAACGGCGATGCCGACCAATGCGCTGCCGGCGATTCCAACCAGAAACGGAGCGAGCATGCCTTCACTCAAGCCATGCTTCGAGAGATCGTAGACAGACTTCAAGCCTGAGGCCGCCACAATCGGGGTGGAGAGCAGAAATGAAAACCGTGCCGCGGCGGAATGTGTAAGGCCTCTAAACAGACCCGTTGAAATCGTGATGCCGCTCCTGGATGTGCCGGGCACCAGTGCAAGTGCTTGCGAGGTGCCGATCAGTAGGGTGTCGGCGACTGTGAGTTCGCCGATATGTTTGACACGTTTGGTCACACGCTCGGCTACCCAAAGCAACAGGCCAATCAGAATTAGCATCGTGCCCATCACAAAGGGGCTGCGCAGAGTCGTCTCGATCTGATCTTTGAACTTGAGGCCGATCAAACCCGCTGGCAAAGAGGCGAGCACAAGATACCAGAACAGCTTGGGGCACTGGCGCAACTCTTCGTCCTTGCCATAGGAAATCCCAACTGCCTGGGCCGCAATTTGAAGCCAGTCTTTGAAGAAATAGACGAGCACTGCAACCAAGGTGCCGATATGCAGAGCGATGTCGAAATCGAGCCCCTGATCGGGCCAGCCCAGCAGCCAGGGAACCAGAAACAGGTGTGCGGAGCTACTGATTGGTAAAAACTCGGTGAATCCTTGTACAATCGCGAGAACGATTGCCTGATGGAGGGGCATAATGAGTATTGTAAGGGCCTGTTTGCTGCTCTCTATCGAAAACAACTGAATGCCAAGCACAAAAATCGTTGCCACTTTGGGTCCTGCCACCGACTCACCTGAGATGATCCGGAAATTGCTCGAAGCGGGCGTAGATATCTTCCGCCTGAATGCGAGCCACGGGCAGAAGGATGAACACGTTCGCCGCATTCAGATTGTGCGCGAAACCAGCAAAGCTATGGGGATCCACACAGGCCTGCTATTGGACCTGCAAGGCCCCAAGATCCGTCTGGGTGAGTTTGAGAATGGGGGATGCACCGTCCAAAACGGGGATAGCTTCACCATCACTACCGAACAGTTGATCGGAAATTCGAAAATCGCCTCCACGAGTTATGCCGAGTTTGCCCGCGATGTGAAGCCCGGCAATACTGTGTTGGTGGCGGACGGAGCGGTAAAGCTTCGCGTCACCTCTACTGACGGAGTAGCCGCACGTTGCGAAGTGGTGATTGGTGGAGTTTTGAGCAATCGCAAAGGCATCAATTTGCCTGGCCTTGCCGTCAGTACGCCCTCACTAACGCGCAAAGATAAGGCTGATCTTCAGTTTGGGCTGGACGAGAAGGTAGACTACATCGCACTCAGTTTTGTACGCCAACCCAGCGATGTGCTTCGTTTGAAGCTTTATCTCGAAGAGCGTGAATCGAAGGCTCAAGTGATTGCCAAGATCGAAAAACCTGAGGCCGTGGAAAACCTGAACGCGATTTTGGCAGAGAGCGACGGCGTGATGGTGGCTCGTGGAGACCTGGGCGTCGAGATGGCAATTGAAAAGGTGCCCGCCATTCAAAAGACCATCATTCAGCGCGCCCGCAGCATGGGCAAGTTTGTCATCACCGCGACGCAGATGCTCGAGAGCATGATTGAGAACGCGGTGCCGACACGAGCTGAAGTGAGCGATATCGCCAACGCGATTTACGATGGCACCGATGCTGTGATGTTGTCAGCGGAAACTTCCACAGGTAAATTTCCCGTTGAGGCTGCAAGCGTGATGGATCGCATTGCTGGCGAGACGGAAGCGAATCTGCGCTATCGCGGATATCAGGAACTGCCACCGCTGGCCAACCCATCCCACGCCGAGATCATCGCCGATTCTGCTTACCGGGCAGGGCGCTACCTGGGCGTAGCAGCGATCGTTGTGTTTACTGCCAGCGGGGGTACAGCTCGTTTGATCAGTCGATTCCGTCCTCCTGTGCCGATCTATGCATTTACTCCGAACGAGGATTGCGCCCGGCAGCTATCGATGATCTATGGTGTAAATCCGATTGTTGTTCCCAACGTTGGGTCCACCGACGAGATGCTCGTGCAGATGGATCAGTTGTTACAACAGTTGGGACACATCAAACCCAATGACCAGGTTGTGTTTGTCAGCGGGCAGCCCATCGGGCAGGTGAGAAGCACGAATATGTTGAAGCTCCACCGAGCGGTGGAATGGCCTAAGGCCTGACCAGGATCTTCTTCAGCGCCACATTCAACGCGGCATCGAACGCCCGCACCGTGACAATGCCTTCGCCTGGAGGCAGCATGATCGCCGTCCGCGCTTTTTCCTCTCGCGAATCAAAGATGCCATCTTCGGCATCCACGACAATCCAGCGTCCGGCATTGATCGAATACTCGATCCGTCGGATCGAAGAGGCCGCATCACTACATTCGATGATCAAGTTGCCTTCGCGAACGGCTGCGTCGAGCTTTGGCGGTGTTTGATCCAGAAGCACGGGAACACTGGTGAAGCTGGCAGACTTGCTGGTTTGAGAAGAATTCGACAGCGTATCGCTTGCTGTCACGCGAAACAGATAGCGTCCGTCGGCGAGGGTATCAGCGTCCAAAGAATGGTTGGTTTCTGTGAGTTCATTCTTGAGAAGCTTCCATTCTGTTTCGTCCTCTGCGCGAAAGTGGAGGCTGTATTGCAGCGTGTCGCTATCGGAGTCTTCGGCAACCCAACTCAACATCAATTGACGCCCGGCGGGACGCGTAGCCAGCAGCGAGGCAGTACCGGCGCTGCTGCTGGAGGCTTCACCGGTATCGGTGATCGTAAGCGTGTAGGTGGAACTTGCCGCTACTGCTGCCTGCGGCTTCGGAGCATTGCTTGGAACCATTGCCAGCACAGCTGTGACTGACTTGAGAATGGGTGGTTGATTGCGGGGTAGATAATTTAAGGTTGCCGAACGCAACTTGAAATCGCGATCAGCCTTCATGCGCCACTGTGCATAACGTGCCGCCGGGCTTTGGAGGTTCGTCCCTTTGAGTGGCTGCCATTCGCTCCACGTCGCGTCCGGCTTTGCCGAGTTTCCACTGCGGGTTTCGATGCGAAGCTCTCCGCTTGCATTCAGTTGCAGTGCGCCCCATAGAGCGATGTTCGATGCCTCATGCACCGGGGACTCGTATTCATAGGGCGGTGCGGCAGAAGCGCTAACCTCCAGCAGCTTGGGGCTTGTGGTGACTGCAGCCAACCAACCGGTAGAAGTTGCCACCAGCCGCCCGATTTCAGACTCGCCAGTTTCGAGAAGCAAAGTCGCAGAGCGGTCCTCTTCGAGCCGGTAGATGCGTCCCATTCGGTCGGAGGACAAATACAGCTTGCCCTCGCGCTCTGCGAGGTCGTACAAGCTTTCCTCTTTAGTGACATAGAGGCTATCGACGGTTAGATCGGTGTTCAGGCGATAAACAGCCGATCGATCCAGACCGGGGACATCCATGGTGGTCGCGGCGGTAGCAGCGGGAGCTGCTTGAGGTGCCTGCGCAGGTGGAGTTGCTTTCGGCTTGAGGTCAATACCTGCCTGCGCTTCTTCAGTAACGGTGATTGTAGTTGTGACTTGAGGTACGCCGCTGGTTGCCGCACCGCTGGCGGGTTGCGCAAGATTCTCAGTTCGCTTGGCCGCCGCGCCTCCCATGGCCAAAAACAAGATCTGGCCTTCGCTCAACGGAGTTACCGTGCGGATTTCCGTGAAGGGTGCGTCGAAAAGTACCTGCGCTTTACCTTTGGCGGGGATTCGATAGAGGATTCCGTTTGGGTCGGAGCCGGCAAGGAGTGAACCCTTCGAGTCAAAGGCCAGGGCTGTGACGTTCGATTGGCCCGTTTCGTAATAAACCTCACTTACGGTGGGCGAGAGCCGGAAGATTCTTCCATCGTCGGCTCCAGCAAAAACGCCTTCACGATTTACCGCCAACGACCAAAGGAACTTGGCTCCGGTCTGCCCATAGAGCTTTGGGCCTTCCGCCGTGATGCGGTACACGTTGCCACCGGGAGAACCTGCGGCAAAGATCTCGCCGTTTGGGCTGGCGGAGAGCGCAAACACATGTGGCTCAGGCAAAGTTGCAGCCAGCTCAAGCGACTTGGCGTTTGGCTTGCGACGGTAGATGCGACCTTTGGGCCCGGTGCCCAGATAAACCGTCCCATCGCTAGTGGAGGTCATCGACCAAAGCGACACCTCACCCAGGGGCAGGGAAATCCCGATTGCAGGACCGGGCTGCAAAACGCCTTCGCGGCTGAGCGAAACACCTTTCAGCTTGCCCTTGCTCCAGTCGCTGTACTGCGATAGTTCCCAGGTTGCAGGCCCAGCGGCAATCAACAGTGACCCAACGATTGAAAGAGTGAACCAACGCTTCATTTTTCGATTTCCAAAGTCAGTGTCTTCGAACCAGACACGATCCCTTCTTTGAGCCGCGTTTCCTGATCGAGAACGCGAGATTGATAAGTGGGTAGATAGCTGCCCGGACTTTTCTGCAGCACGGCGGCTATGGATGGTGGCAGGTTCGATAGCTCGCGCCCTGCCGTTTGAAAGCCGGGGCTGGATCGGAATGCTCGCACGTAATAGGCGTTGGCAGGGTGAAGCTTTGCAAGGGTTTCAGCGAGGTCTTCGCTGGATCGGGAGACGGGTCCACCGGGTTGATAGAAAGATCTGAAATCGAGCAGGTTGGTTGTGAAGGAATCAGAGACGGTGATGGTTAGGGTTTCGCCTGCTGGCAGCCAGGATGGAATGGTGAAGGGATGCTCAAAGACTCTCTCAGCGCCATTCGGGCTGGAGAGCTGGGTGCGAATCGTCAACTGATCGCCTGGCTTTGCGGTGCGCCTGGAGAGCGAAACGGTTTCGATGACCCATTGCTCGCGGCTGGTTTGCGTGTCGATTTCAAAGTCGAGCGCTTCCGGTAGCAAAGTGTCTTCGACGTGCTGCTGAAAGAAGGCAAGCGGGATTGCGGCTCCCAGCGAGGCTGCAATGGGCAGGTTGTTGTCGCCGGCATAACGTCCGCTGATTTCCAGAGGCTTCTTCACCCCGGCGAATCGAACCGTCCCCTTAAGATCCACCGTGCCTGAGCCGGCGCTGCGAAAGTGATGATCGAGTGTCGAGAACAGTGCCATTTGGAGCAACAGCGGAGAAAGCAGGGCATGGCGCACCATTTCGAGTTTGTATTCCTGTTGCTGGCTGCCATTCCGGAATCGAATGCGTAAGGGAGCAAGCTTCGCCGTCCGGCCCAATTCACCCCGCACGGCCGCGTCGCCATCAAAGAGAATCGTTCCCATGGGGCTTAGCGACTGACTGATCTTGAATGGCATATTGACGTTGGCAAGTGGAGTGATGACTTCGGCTTTCGCGAAGGGAAACTCTACTTCGCCGCCGCCAAGAAAGCGGTGCCCAAAAGCGTAAACCTGATTGCCGTCGACATGAGTTACAGTGCCGTCTGCCCCTGCGCTCATATCGCCTCGGATCAGTTGTACTGAGATCATGTCGCCCGGCTGAAGCTTGCCTGGAATTCCGGCCCTGCTGCCTCCAGCCGATTGTTGCGGGGCAAATCCCATTTGCCGCCATTGGGGCGCGAAATATTCAAGCGCGCTCGGGGTCATACCTGCGAAGGAGATTGGAGTGAGAACGTTTGCCGGCCCAGTCGACTCAGTCTGTACACGGCTTGAGAAAAGGCTCGAAGAACCTAGGTGGATCGCCTCGGCTCGCAATTTGGGACTCGCCGCCTGGACCGCAAGCATTTCCCCGATTGGTCGAATGCCGGCAATGGGTTCCTTTGCAAAGGGAAAGGCGAAAGCAATCGCACCGACCAGTTTGCCTTCGACATAAACCGGGCTGCCGCTCATGCCCTGCATCACGCCGGTATGCTCAAGGCGCTCAGTGAGCAATCTGGCCAGGATGATGTTTTGCCCTGGGCCGCTATTTTGCATTACACCCAGGATGCGGAGCGGGAATTCTTCTGCGTTTTGACCCCGAAAGACGGTTCTTGCGACCCCGTTCATGTCCGGGCGAAGGCCGGAAACAGGCATGGTTGCCTGTTGCGCAGCGACGCTCAAAACACCGGCAATGAAACCAAAAAACAACCGCCGCATCCCATCAGTGTACTAAGGTGACAGTTACCTACGTCCTGTAACCAGCCACACTGTTGTACCTTGAGAAGAGGTGGAACAGAATGTTCTGCTGGATGTGGAGTCTATGGAAAGTCCAGTGCAAGCCAATCTGGAAGTAGTGAGCCCGCCGGAGAGCGTGGCTACTCCCAGCAAGAGTTCCCCGATATTGACCTGGGCGCCGTTAGCCTGGATTTCGGCCCTCATGTTGGTTTCGTTTTACCCTATGCTGGAGCGTCTGGTCAATCAGTGGATGAACGATGACGACATGGGACACGGGTTTTTCGTGCCAGCTGTTGCGGCTTACATCGCCTGGCAGCGAAAAGACGAGATCCTTTCGGCGGAGTGGTCCCGCAACTACCTTGGATTGGCCATAGTGCTCTATGCGTCGTTTCAATACATTCTTGGAACTTTAGCCGCAGAACTGTTCTTGACCCGAACCGCTATCGTCTTTTCTATTGCTGGTGCCGTGCTTTTTGCAGGGGGCAAACCCTTGATGAAGATTCTCGGCTTTCCGATCTTCTTACTCTTTTTTATGGTTCCGCTCCCCGCTGTGATCTACAACCAGATCACCTTCCCTCTACAGCTTTTCGCCAGCGGAGTTGCGGAGAAATCGCTCTTGTTGTTGGGTATCCCAGTCTTACGTGACGGGAATATTCTTGAGTTAGCTGAACACAAGTTGTCGGTTGTCGAAGCTTGCAGCGGTATCCGATCCCTGCTTTCATTGACGTTTCTATCCCTGGTATACGGTTTCTTCTTCGAATCCAAGGGCTGGCTTCGCGCCGTTCTCCTTTTTGCAACCATTCCAATCGCGATCGCAGCGAATGCTTTCCGGGTTTCAATGACCGGGGTGCTCTACGAATACAAGAGCGAATGGGCTGAAGGCTTCTTCCACACAGCCGAAGGCTGGGTAATCTTTATGTTTGCGCTGAGCATGTTGCTCACGTTCCACCGTTTCGCAATCTGGTTCTACGAAGGAATTCAAAATGCAAGAACTCAAGCGGCACAGCAGCCCACAGCTTAAATCCACCATTCTGATTCTGAGTCTCGTGCTCGTGGCGCAGGCCGTTGGGTATCAAACACTCACTAAGTCTGAGAAAGTTTCACCCGCAAGACCGCTAGTTCAATTGCCCGAGCAACTGGATTCTTGGATCAAAGTTCAGGAAGGCGTCGTGGATGCAGCGACGCAGGAAGTGCTAAAGGCCGACGATACCTTGAACCGGTCCTATTCAAGCTCCAAAATTGGTTATGGTGCAAACCTCTTTGTTGCGGCGTTTCGTTCGCAGCGCCATGGTGCCGTGCCCCACTCCCCCAAAAACTGCCTTCCCGGCAGCGGCTGGACTCCGCTCGTCAGTGACATTATCAATATCTCCCTGCCGAACCGTTCTAATCCCATCGAAGTAAACCGCTACATCATCCAGCGCGCAGATTCCAAGAGCCTGGTCCTCTACTGGTATCAAAGCAGGGAGAGAACAGTCGCCAGCGAATACAAGGCGAAGCTTTACACGATGCTCGATGCGGTGAAAGACAATCGAACCGACACCGCTCTGGTTCGGGTTGTCATCAGCCTCAACGGCAACGATTCCAATGACAAGGCACAAGCGGCTGCAGAAGACTTTATTCGTGCTTTCTTCGCACCTTTAAAGCAACATCTTCCGTCTTAAGGTTAGGTTTGATTTTTTGCCTCGATGATATACTCGCGGCAAATCAAACAGGCGAGGTCCATCGATGAGGATCACAAAGCAGATTATTACCTTCGCCTTGATTGGTGCGGCCTTCGCCACCGCGATGCAGGTTGGCGGAAGCGACAAAAGCAAGGCTGAAGACAAACAAAAGAAAACACAATCCACTCCTCCGCCTGCCCGCGTCAACATTGAACGGCGCGAAGGCAAGCCAGTTCGCCCCGACGAAAACGACGACACTCGCGGAGCCAACCTCCGCATCGACACCAATCTTGTGTTGATTCCGGTATCCGTCACTGACCCGCTAAACCGGTTTGTCACCGGGCTCGAACGAGAAAACTTCAAGATCTTCGAAGATAAGGTTGAGCAGAGCATCGCGCAATTCGCCAGTGAAGATGCTCCGCTGTCTGTGGGACTTGTTTTTGACACCAGCAACAGCATGGGTGCGAAGCTGCAAAAGAGCCGGCAGGCGGCCGCACAGTTCTTCAAGACAGCCAATCCCGAAGATGAATTCTTCCTTGTCCAATTTAATGATCGTCCTGAAATGGTCGTGCCGTTTACCGGTAACACCGAGGAGATTCAGAACCGTCTTACCTTTACACAGGCCAAGGGGCGCACAGCGCTTCTGGACGGCATCTATCTGGCGATGAACTCGATGAAAAAGGCAAAGAATCCCCGCAAGGCAATTCTTGTAATCTCGGATGGTGGCGACAACTCGAGCCGCTACACCGAAAGTGAAATCAAGAATCTAGTCCGCGAGGCAGATGTTCAGCTTTACGCAATCGGCATCTTTGAGTCGATTGGCGCGAGAGGTCGCACGGCAGAGGAACTCTCCGGCCCTGGCCTCTTGAATGATCTTGCCGAGCAAACCGGTGGAAAGCACTTCTCTATCGAGAATGTAAACGAACTCCCTGATGTCGCTGCCAAAATTGGCATCGAGCTGCGAAACCAGTACCTGATCGGTTATTCTCCTAAGAACCAGGATCGTGACGGCAAATACCGTAAGGTCCAGGTAAAACTAGTCCAGCCAAGAGGCTTGCCACCGCTACGGCCCACTTGGCGGCAAGGATACTATGCCCCAATTCAATAGCCGCCGCTCCTTTTTGGCGGCGGCCTGTGCGTGTCCCGCACTCCTCGCTCAAGAGGATCCCGTCTTTCGTAGCGATACGCGCCTGGTTGTGTTGCACGCCACGGTTGTTGACAGTAAAGGAAAGATCGTAACGGATCTGCAGCGACCTGCGTTCAAGGTTTATGAAAACAACGTTGAGCAACCGCTGAAGATCTTCCGGCGAGAAGATGTTCCGATTTCGCTCGGTGTCATCGTTGATAACAGCGGCAGCATGCGGCTGAGGCGCAACAAGGTGGAATCAGCTGCGTTGCAGATGGTGAAGACCTCCAACCGCAACGATGAAGTGTTTGTCGTCAATTTCAACGACGACGCGTTTCTCGACGTGGATTTTACGGGCGACGTCAAGAAGATGGAAGAAGGATTGACTCGCATCGATGCGCGCGGCGGTACCGCAATGTACGATGCAATTTCGATGTCGATCGATCACCTCAAAGCAAAGGCCAAGCGCGACAAAAAGGTGTTGATGTTGATCACCGATGGCGCGGATACGGCCAGCAAGACTTCACTTGAAAAACTAATCTCTCAATCGCATACAACCGACGCTGTGATTTATGCGATCGCCCTGCTCGACGAAGAGATTCCCCGAGAGCTAAAGAAAGCCAAAAGGGCCTTAGAGACGATATCCAAGGCAACCGGTGGCTTGTGTTTCTTCCCGAAAACACTCGAAGAAGTAGACGCCTTGGCGCTTGAAGTTGCCAAAGACATCAGAAACCAGTATGTGATCGGATACACACCAACAGTGCAAGAACTGGACGGCACATTCCGCTCCATTCGAGTGGCCGCCAACGGACCCAACAAACCCATGGTGCGCACCCGCAGCGGCTATTACGCGGGTAGTCCAAGAGCTGGCGCAAAGCCGAATAGCCTCGTACCTTAATGCTCGGATTTCTCTGGAAGTCATCTCGCGGATATCGCCTTCGGCCATGGGCCAGCCCATATTTGCGCTGGCGCATGGAAACATATTGGGGCATACACGCAGAAACGATCACATTCAAGGAGTTCTGGTCCTTCCTGTGGGTACACAGGGCCGAAATGTGGCGCTTCCTGCGGTGGGCCAGCCGGATGAGCTAAAGGTTCTGCGTCACTTTTGTGAGCGAGCGCGGTTGATCCGGGTTTAGACCCTTTTCGGTCGCAAGGTATCCGGCAAACAACTGCCCAGGAATGATGTACGGGATAGGTGTAAACAGCTCGGGAATTGCGACAGGAATGCGGATCGCGCGGCGCTTTGATTCGTAAGCGGCTTTGTTGCTCTTGTCGGTGACGAGCAGCGTTTCGTGCGTGGTCGCATCCACACGAGCGAGCAACTCCGAGATCGGGTTCCAGGTGACTCCCGAAGGCGCAAACACAAAAGCCGGAAAGTGCGGATCCACCATCGCGATCGGGCCATGCAGCAGGTCTGCACTTGAGAATCGCTCGGCGATCACGTAGCAGGTTTCCATCATCTTGAGGGCAAACTCGAATGCGTTCGCGTAGTTCAAGCCACGCCCTACAACAACTGCGTGCTGCATGAAACGGTAGCGGCCTGCGATTTCTGCGACCTGCGTTTCGAGCTTCAGAGCTTTAGCCGCCAGTTCTGGCAGTTTTTCGAGATCCTTCTGCGCCAGCTTGGCACCGAGAGCAAAGGCGAGCATGTACATCGCCATCAACTGACCTGTGTAGGTTTTCGTCGCGGCAACTGATTTCTCTTTGCCGGCGCGCACCAGAATGGTGGCGTGGCCGAGCTTGGCGAGCGTTGAATCGGGTTCGTTTGTGATGCCGAGGGTGAAAGCACCATTTTCCTTGGCCCTCTCGAGCACGATATTGGTGTCGGTGGATTCGCCCGATTGAGAAATTCCAACCACCAGTGTCTCTTCAAGGTCTGGCTTTGCCCCATAGAGCGTGTAGAGGCTTGGCGCCGCTAAAGACACGGGGATCCCAGTCATCAACTCAAGCAGATATCGTCCAAATTGCGCGGCGTTATCGCTGGTACCTCGTGCCGCCAGCACAATCAGGCGAGGTGGGAAAGCTTCAAACTGCTGCTTCAGCTTTTCAATACCCTTCCATTCCTGTTTGAGCGTCTTAGCGAGTGCCTCGGGTTGCTGACGAATCTCTTCGAGCATCTTCGACATGGAAAAAATGGCCTCCAGTAAGGGAGAAGGGGCGATCCAGTGTGAACCACTAGCCGCCCCTTCGCCGCGTCGTTCGGGAATATCCCTGGCTTTGGTACTTCTTTGTCCCCTTCTTGTCGAGGTACTTTCAGAATAGCATTGGCTCGACTCGCTTCCAATACCTTGAGAAGCGTTTGAGATCAACGTTCGCTGGGCAATCCACGAAGGGCTCTGCCGCGAGAACCTCAACTTTCACGGCTCGCTCCAGTGCTCGAACGTACTGAGCGAAGCGGGGATTGACGCTGCTAACAGTGACGATCTTCGAAGGACGTCGCGCCAACAATTTCTCAACAACTTTGCCCCGATCTATCTCTGCGGGAAGTTCAAGCAATGTCTCGTAGAGAAAAGCGATCCTCTTTAGCGTCCACTCTTCTTCGGCGATTTCCTCTTCGTCGAATACGAACAACGAAGGCACCTGCGGATACTTGGCAAAAGCCGGGTTGTTTGCCGTCAGGCAATCTGGATGAAGCCAGATGAGTTCGCTCATCGGAACAGCTTCGCCTCCAACTGTTCATAAGATCCTTCGAAATCACAACGGCCCCGCACCGGGCAATTCCGGCAGTACTTGCCCTTGGTGTACTTTTCAAGATTTTCACGATTGAAGAAATAGGGCTTATGCGCAAAAGTGCTCGCCACCCATTGCCAGGAGAGATTGTTTGAGGCCGGGTCGCCATCGAGAAGATGCGAAAGAAAGAACTTTGCTCCTGCTTGCCAGCGGACCCGGCGAAAGTGAACCAAGTAGGCTGCAAACCACATTCTCGAGTGGTTGTGCAGGTAACCAGTAGACTTAAGCTCGGTAACAAACGAATCGATGCAGACTAACCCGGTGCGCGCCGCAGAGACATCTTCAGGCATCGCCGGGGCATAGGTGTGAGGCGGGATCCCTGTTTTCGACTCCTCCCGATCCTCCCAAACCTTGCGGCCCAGAACCGCATAGAGGCGCTGCCAGTAATCCCTCCAGGCGAGCTCGGTGACAAATTTGGCCGCATGAAACCGGTCTGAGACTTTCGTGAAGGCTACTTCTTTCGCTTGCTTCAGCGTGAGGATGCCGTGCCGGATGTAGGGCGAGAGCCGCGTTACGTGTCCGTCGAGATAGTTGCGATCGAAGCCATATCGACTCGGCTCGATAGCTTCAAGGGCGGCCTCTGCAGCCAGGCGGCCTCCGCGGATTGGGCTAATCGAAGCATCCCTTCGCGCCGCATTGGGAAACTCTGCGGCCAGATAGGAAGCCATCTCTTCACGACTAGAGATGTCACGGCGCATCATGCTCGGGCCTGCTTTTCGCGCCGACATCGGTCGCTGCAATAGAGCACATGCTCCCAGTCGCGCTCCCATTTCTTGCGCCACGCAAAGGGTCGCTTGCAGACCAAGCAGATTTTGGTTGGTAAGTGTTGTTTCTTGACACCACGCATACGGGTTTTCAACTCCCGGGACGGGTGCCGCAGGCCGTTAGAATTCTACGTTGCGTGCCTGGCGGATATTCGGATTCTCAAGCAATTGGGCGATCACGTGATCGGGCACAGCCGCATCGCAAGCTACGATGGCAGTGGCACGAGCGTGGCCATTTTCAAGAGTTGCCGCTTCTTCGCGACCGAGAGAGAAGTTGGCGATATTGATGCCGTTCTTCCCCATCACCGTCCCTACATATCCGATGACGCCAGGGACATCGAGATTCTTTAGGTAGAGCAAGAAGCCGTCGAGGGGCGCTTCACAATAGATTCCATCGACGCTAAGAAGTCTTGGCTTGTCGAGAATCACTGCGCCTTCCACGCTGGTCTTGCCTGCGGAGGTTTCCACTTCGATGCGAATCGAGTCGATGTGACCCGAGCGCAGAATGTGGTTTTCATTAATATTCAATCCGCGATCTGCGGCGATCTGCATCGCGTTGATCAAGTTGGCTTTGCTCGCCAGCGAGCGCGCCAGCAAACCGCTCAGACCTGCGTTGCGCACGAGCGTCATATTCAGCTCCGCTACGCGGCCTGAGTATGTGAAGCGAACGGTTACCGGGTTGGAATCGCTGATAAACGATGCAAACGTTCCCAGCCGCTCTGCGAGGGCGATGTAGGGTCCAAGGGCGCGATATTGCTCCGGCGAAAGCGCCGGCATGTTCACCGCATTGATCGCGATACCGTTCAGCAAGTATTCGGCCACCTGTTCGGCGATGCGGATACCCACGATCTCTTGAGCCTCTTCAGTGGAGCCGCCAATGTGGGGTGTTGCGATCAGGTTTTCCTGCTTGAACAGAGAATGATCGGAGGGCAATGGCTCGGGATCAAAAACGTCGAGGGCCGCGCCACCCAGCTTGCCGGAGGCTAGGCCTTCCTCAAGCGCTCCGAGATCGATCAGTTCGCCACGTGCACAGTTAACGATTCGCACGCCATCCTTCATTTTGGCGATCGTTTCGCGATTCACCATCTTCGTTGTTTCAGGCGTTAGCGCCACGTGCAGCGTAATGTAGTCGCTTTGAGCGAATAAAGTGTTGAGATCAACAAGGCCAACGCTGAGATCCTCGGCTTGTTGCGCATTTACGTAGGGATCCGAGGCAATGATCCTCATGCCGAAATTCCGGGCACGCAACACAACTTCGCGTCCGATCGAACCCAATCCCGCCACACCGAGTGTCTTGCCGCGAAGCTCGTTGCCGATAAACTTGCGCTTTTCCCACTTGCCAGCCTTGGTCGATGAGCTTGCATTCGGGATCGAACGCGCCATGGCCAGCATCAAGCCCACCGTGTGCTCAGCAACGGAGATCGCGTTGCCACCGGGCGTATTCATCACAAGGATGCCGCCATTGGTGGCAGCAGGAAGGTCGACGTTATCCACGCCGACACCGGCACGGCCCACGACGCGGAGCTTCGGTGCCTTCTTGATCAAATCCGCATTTACCTTGACGGCGGAGCGAACCAGCAGCGCGTCGCAATCAGACAGGTGCTCTTGATATGTCTTGGGGTCGGCTTGGATCACGGTCCAGCCAGGTTGAGCGGCCAGCAGGTCAAAGCCGGCTTGGGCAATCGGTTCGGCTACAAGAATCTTCATTCGAATTTAAACGGCTACAGTTTCCTTCTGGGTTTCTTTGCTTAATGCCGCGGAGGCATATACGTTCTGCACGGCAGCTACGCCGCGGCCGAATTCTACCGGGCATCCATTGGCCGCCAGGATGATTTCAAGTTCGGCAACCATCGCGAACAGGTCTGCGAAGTCAAAATATCCGAGGTGAGCGACACGGAAAATCTGCCCCTTCATCGTTCCCTGTCCGTTGGCGATGATCGAGCCGAAACGGTTGCGGAATTCCTTGACGATGACGCTTGAGTCCATGCCTTGGGGAGCCCGGATTGCGGTTACGGAAGACCCGGGATTATTGCCTGAAAATAATTCAAGCCCCAGAGCGGTCGCCGCAGCGCGTGTCGCGGTAGCCAGCATTTGTGCATTCTTGATCAGGTTGTCCATCCCAAGATTGCGAATATACTTGAGCGCTTCGTCCATGGCGAGCAAGAGGCTGACGGCTGGTGTCCATGCGCTTTCGCCATTGACTGCGTTTTTGCGTTCCCGCTTGAGGTCGAAATAAAACCGGGCGTTCTTGGCTTCGTCCATACGCTTCCAGGCCTTTTCGCTCACCGAAAGAAAGGCTAGGCCTGGAGGAATCATAAACGCCTTTTGTGAACCCCCAATGACGATATCGAGGCCCCATTCGTCGATCTTGAGTGGCATGGTGCCGAGGCCCGTAATCGCGTCGATCACAAACAATGCGTCGTACTGGCGAATCACTTTCGCCATACCTTCGATATCGTGGGCAGCACCGGTCGAGGTCTCAGAAGCTTGCACGAAGACACCGCGAATATTGGAGTTCGCTGCGAGGGCGGCGGCCACCTGCTCGGGCTTCACGGTGCTTCCATAAGGCTCTTCGATCACCGTCGGTTTGAGTCCAAATGCTTTGGTCAGCGAAGTCCAACGCTCGCCGAATTTTCCCGCCGTGCAAACCAGCACTTCTTCGCCACACGAAAAACAGTTCTGGATAGAGGCTTCCATCGCCCCGGATCCGCTCGCAACCAGAACGATCACGTCGTTCTGAGTCTGCATTACTTCCTTAAGGCCACCCAGCACAGACTTGTAGACCTTTCGGAAGTCCTCTGTGCGGTGGTGGATGTCGGAACCCATCATCGCGTGCAGGGCTTCCGGCAATAGCGGTGTGGGTCCAGGGGTCAATAAGCGTTGTTTTTTGATGTACATGCGGAAAAACGGGGGGTAATGCCACTAGAATAGCAAACAGCATGAGTTTGGCAGAACGTATCCAGAAGGACATGGTGGAAGCGATGAAGGCAAAGCAGGAGCTGCGCCTAAGTGTCGTTCGAGCCATCAAAACCGCCCTGTTGAAATACAAGGCTGACAATATGAAGGACGCCGATGAGGCCGCCGAGCAGGCTTTGCTTAAAACATTGGCCAAACAGCGCCTGGATTCGATGGAGCAATTCAAGAATGCCGGCAGAAATGAACTGGCCGACAAAGAGGCGGCCGAGCTGGTGATCATTGAGAGCTACTTGCCGCAAAAGGCAAGTGCTGAGGATCTCGAAGCTGCTGTTGCTGCTGCGATCGCTGAAACCGGTGCCACCGGCAAGGCGCAGATGGGCCTTGTGATGAAGGCTGCGCAGGCCCAGCTGGCCGGCAAAAACGTTGATGGCAAGGCGCTGAGCGAGCTCGTCAAAGCCAAGCTGCCTTAAGGCAGCAGCGCACCCTTCTCTAGATGGCGGCTCTTGGTGGCAAAGCTCGCAGCGTGCGGGTCGTGCGTCACCATCACGATCGTCTTGCCGTGTTCCTGATTTAGTGTCCGCAGAATTGTCAAAACGTCCCGTGCACTTTGAGAATCCAGGTTTCCCGTCGGCTCATCGGCGAGGATCAGATCAGGATCTGTCACCAGTGCGCGGGCAATCGCGACGCGCTGTTCTTGACCGCCTGAGAGCTGCTTGGGCAGGTGCGTGAGGCGCTCGCCCAGCCCCACCAGCTTGAGCGCGGTCGTCGCATGCTCACGGCGCTCCCTCTTGTTCAGATTTGTCAGCAGCAGCGGCAGCTCCACATTCTCGATCGCTGTGAGAACCGGGATCAGATTGAAGCTTTGAAAGATGAACCCTGCGTGCGCGTTGCGCCACTGCGCAACCTGCTTGTCAGTAAGGGCGCGAAGATCCTGGCCCAATACCTGGATCGTTCCGCTCGTTGGCCGCTCCATCGCCGCAATCAAATAGAGCAGCGTCGATTTCCCCGACCCCGAAGGCCCCATCAAAGCCACGAACTCTCCCTTTTCGATTCGAATGGAGGCGTCCTTGAGTGCCGTCACTTCAAACTGATCCCGCTTGTAGACTCGCGAAAGATCTTTAGTTTCAATTACGACTTCGCTCACTTCTGTCCTCCCTTCACTTTCACCTTCGCGCCATCCTTCAGATCTGCGGGCGGATTCAAAACCAGGTCTTCGCCCCCGATCAGACCCTCCTCAACCCATAGGCACTCGCTCGTGTTGCCTCTCACGCGAACCGCGCGGCGAATCACCTTTCCACCTAATGCAATAAAGACCGTATCGGCCCGCACTGCTGCCGATGGCCACAAACACTACAGACTTGGTTGCCACGGCAGGCGAGGTGGTCTTCGGTTCATCGTTGTAAAACGCAACGCTCGCATTCATGTCTGGTCGCAGAAAATCGTCGGGAGCAAGCACTTTCACTTTTACTTGAACAGTTGCCTTTTGCCGATTGGCCTCGGGTGCGATCTCGTCGATCACGCTATCGTACTTGCGATCCGGATAGGCATCGGTGGTAATGGTGCGCTTCTGCTTGCGGACGAGTCGAGCAAAATCGTTCTGATTGATGTCGAGCTCCACTTGCAGATCGTTCAGGTTTGCGAGAGACACCACATAACCCTTCGCACCCTTGTCGCCAACAAAGCCGGTTGTAACAGACTCGCCCTTCTCAACATTTCGCTCGAGCACAGTCCGCTGACCGGAGCCTTGATCACAGTGTTCGAAAGTTGTGTCTCAAAGAACCAGACACGACCTTTGGCTTCGACAATCTGCCCTCGCAGAGCATCGATCACTTCCCTTCGTGGGCCGATGCGAACCAGCTCAAACGTCTTCTCGAGAGGGTTCACTCTAGCGCGAGCCGAGTTCACGCGCGCCTCCGCGTCGTCCAGCGCCTGTTGAGCGCTCACCTTCTCGCGCACCAATTGGGCGGTGCGCTTCAGAGTGATTTCTGCGTTGGCAAGATCTGCCTTGGCCTGGTCTGCATTCGCTCGGGCGGTCGCAATCTCCTCAGGACGCGATCAGCTTATCAGTTCCTCAAGCCGGGCCTCCAATGTTTGCAACTGCCCCTGGGCCCGTTGCAATTGAGCTTTGTACTCATCATCCTCTAGCCTGACGATGACCTGGCCTTCTTGAACCCGATCTCCCTTCTCAAATCCAATCCAAAGTACCCGGCCCACTACTTTGGAGGCTACCTGGATCTTGTGGTGCGCCACGATGTATCCAGCTGCATTCAGAATCACTGATTGGCCAGCCGTGCTTCCCGTTGATGTTGAAGCGGATTTCACCCGGTAAAGTTCCACTTCGGGAGCATTGTCCAGATAGCTCATGACAAACCGCCCTGCACCCAACAGCAGAAACAGCAGCACGCCACTGATAATGAAGCGCCTCGCCCACGGAGACCCATCTTCAGGAGCTATCTTTCGTGAGCGATCAATCTTCAGCTTTCGAATTTCTGCTTCCAAGCTAACCTCTCGCAATGCCGTCAAAATCTCTTTTCGCGCCGCATTGCGCGCCGGGAACAAGCCCCCCAGAGCACCCAGCACAAGGGCGAAACCCATTCCTATCGCCATGATCTCCGGAGTCACTCGAAATGAAAATGCAATCTCGCTGAAGGTCACGAAGTTCCCAATTCCCGTCTCAATATTGTTCAATGGCACCACTAGCAGGCAGCCCAATGCTCCGCCGAGTAAAGACAACAATAACGACTCCAGAAAGAAACTGGTCAAGATGCTCGATTGCGCAAAGCCAAGCACTCGCAAGGTTCCGATCTCTTTTGCTCGCCGTGCCACCGCCGCATACATGGTGTTCATCGCTGCAAAGCAACTGCCCACCGCCATCACCACTGAAATGAACAGCCCCAGATACTAGATCGGTGCCGCAGAGATTGTCTGTGCGGCGTAGTAGGCAAGCTCTGTCTGTGCATCGACGTTCAGCTTCTGGTCGGCGTTGAGATCGTTTATCAACGCTTGCACAGCCACTTCATCGGTGGCGCGAATCAGGCAGGAAGTGAGTACCTCTGAGCGGTTGTAATCGGCGCTTGCCTGGTTCAGGTCTGCAAAGATCTCGCTGTTCACTGCGCTGCGTCCCCCATCCATGACGCTCACAACAACCCATTCGCCACGTGCGAATTTCAGTTTTTCACCAAGCCTTGCATCGGGAAAGCGTTTTGCAATCGATCGGCCCACCACCACTTCGCGCTTACCGGTTTCAAACCAACGCCACTCGACCAGACTCAGTTGCTTGCGCATTTCAATTCCCACAGGCGGCAATCCGCGCAGTGTGATGTTCATGCCGTCTGGTGCATCTACGCTGGCGAGGTTAAGAATCGTCATCATCTTTAGAGAGACCATTGGCTCACCCTTGGAATCTCTCGCAATGCCGGATTTGAATTTCAGATCCTGGTAGAGAGTCCTTTGAAAATTACTCGACAATTCGGCTGTAGAGCCTTTGCGCATCACGAGGATGTTTAATGGATCCTCAGTAGCGGTAAATGCAGTTTTCAAGCCTTCTACCAACGCAAGTTCGCTCAGCAGCACGGCAACGGTTAGCCCTATCCCGAGCGCAGTCATGATGGTCGTAGTGCGCCGCACCACCAGATTTCGAATGTTGTATGAGATCGGTATGGCCATGGTGAATTACCCCGAGTACCTCAGTGCTTCAAGGATGTTCGTACGAGCTGCGTTGTAAGCAGGAGCAAACGAAGAAATCAAAGCCACGACAATCGAAAAGCCGAGGATCACCGCGATTGTTGGCGGAGTCAGCGTCAGGTTCTTGAACTGGGCAATGAAGCCCCCTGCGGCCGCACCCACTCCTGCCGCAAGTGTCAAGACGTCCAAACTTCGTCCAGCGGATTCATAGTATCTCGACCTTCAGTTAAGCCCTTCGCCTCGATATAAGGTTGCTTTGCCCAAGGCGCGCAGCGGTCAAGGCCAAGCGCAGCTTGCCCGT
>Ga0194134_10000381_pt1 | contig 69029 bp, 59 predicted proteins | sample TA2KigOff0mmetaG_FD_148602 | JGI IMG/M metagenome (GOLD analysis project Ga0194134, IMG submission 148602) | Freshwater microbial communities from Lake Tanganyika, Tanzania - TA2015056 Kigoma Offshore 0m | ecosystem: Environmental > Aquatic > Freshwater > Lake | place: Tanzania: Lake Tanganyika...
TTAGAAATAGAAGCAATTCTAAAAAGTGAGCTATCGGTAAGTAATTCTTTTGTTTCTAGATTTTTATAGCCAAGGTATTGTTGATAGACGATTTTATTATTTTTTACTACTACTGCCGCTAGGCCCACCGCGGGTGTTGTATCTATTAGTTGCTGCAATTGTTGCTCGATCGATTGTGCTTGTGCCACCGCAGCAACAGAAAGTAGACAGGTAAAAAAGGCTAGTATTAATTTTTGCATCTTAGGCTTTTCTGGATTCAATAGCAAATTGTGTGATACCCTCTACCAAAACATCTAGATCTTTTAGTGTTGTATACACATTGGGTGTAACCCGTATACCTTTTATGTTCTCCCACTCAATGGCTACAGTATGAACTTTGTATTTGTCCAGCAGGAAACTGTCTAATGCAGCGGGTGTTTTTCCTTCTACTACTACATTGCCGATTGCACACCCCCATTTAGGATCCAATGAAGTGTTTAGTTTTACACCAGGAATTTCCTTTACTTTATTCATCCAATAATTCTTCAAGTAGTGAAGTCTTTTCATTTTTCGTTCAATTCCAATCAATTCATGAAAATCAATGGCTTTTCCTATGGCCTGTTCATTATAAAAAGGACGAGTCCCCAAGGCTTCAAACTTTCGAATATTATCTTCTTTTGCATTTCCTGCTGCAAAAAGCGGGTAGAGTGGGGCAATATGCTCTTTCTTTACATATAGCATGCCGGTGCCAATGGGTGCATAGAGCCATTTGTGTAAGCTTGTTGCAAAATAATCTGCTCCTAGTTCAGGAATGCTGAAATTAAAATGTGCAAAACTGTGCGCACCATCCACAATAACTTTTATTCCTCTTTTGTGCGCTTCGTCCGCAATTTTTCTCACTGGTAAAATCTGCCCATTCCAATTTATTACATGCGTAATGTGTACCACTTTTGTTCGATCAGTAAAAGCATTTACATATTGCCTCACCATATAATCTGGATCCTCACTAGGTAATTCCAGGCTTATCCAAACCATTTTTATCCCGTCCCGTTCCTCTCTTTGTTTATAGGCATTGACCATGTTAGGGTAATCTTGTCTGGCTGCAACAATTTGGTCTCCTTTATCAAGTGTCAAGCCAAAAATAACGGTCTCTAGTCCCTCTGAGGAATTTCGGTTTATGGCAATCTCTTCTTTGCTGCAACCCGCAATAGCGGCTAATCTTTTTCGTAGTGGCTCCCTGCCTTGATCTAGAATTCGCCACATATAATAGGTGGGCGCCTCATTTGAATAATCGTAATACCGTTTCATAGCATCTTGAACAGATCGCGGGGCTGGGCTAACTCCACCATTATTTAAATTAATGATCCCAGTAGAGACAGTAAATGATTGTTGTATGTAATACCAAAAATCTTCATCCGCAGCTAATTGATCCGGCGTCAGCGTTTCTACATTTCTTAGTGCAGCTTCCAGATTAGCCGCACTTACTTTTGCTGCAAAGGCTCCCATTAAAGAGGAGGCAGATAGTAAACCAAGTCTTTGTAAAAATTTACGACGCGGGGCGTTTCTCATGCAAGTAAGATTTAGTTATTTTCTTTCAGGAGACTGTCAATAGCCTGTGCTAGCAGCTTATCTTTTTTGGTTACAATATTTCCAGCGTCATGGGTACTAAGCCATATTTCTACTGTATTCCACACATTGATCCATTTAGGATGGTGATCCATTTTTTCTGCAACAAGTGCTACCCGCGTCATAAAACCAAACGCGGCTTTAAAATCTGCGAATACAAATTTTTGATAGAGCTGCTGATTTATTTCTGTCCACATATTTTTAATAGTAATAGCCAAAAATAATATTCATTTCATCTTGGCTAGTTAAGCCAAACCCTACGGCTACAGAACCGGTATTGTAATACGTAACTTCTGACGTTAATCCTTCTCCCGGTTGCAGCACTATTGGAGTAGCAAATGATTTAACAAGGGGGTGTTCCCAGTCCGTGTTAGTGTATATAATTTCTCCGTTTCTGGAGCCCCCATAAATTTTTATTACAAATTTCTCTCCATATTTATGGAAGTGCGAAGTCAACATCACTACACGTGTAGCAGTTGGAAAAGTAAAATTTTTTGTAATGGTTCTTCGCGTGAATGGGGGAATATAAATTTCAAGATTATTTAGATCTAACATCTTCACCTCATTTTGTACCGTATTACGGGGTACCGTATAGAAGTTCACATAATTTCTTCCCTGTAAAATAAGGTTGGTGAAATTAAAATAGTGGGCATTGAGATCTATTGGGAGATTTGGTTTGATTTTTATAGCAGTACCTGCAGGAAGTGTTACATCTGTGTTGACATCTGTGCCACCACCTAAAAATATATGATTCTGCATTTCCAATACTGTTGCTTGATTTAGTACTCCGGTAATTGGATCACGTAAATCTCTCACACTATTTTGTGCAGGAAGTATATTTTCATTTCTAAACGTATAGGCTACAAAGTGATGACTATTTGAGCCTCCTCTGAGTTGAATTCGATTAACAAAAAGCGTATCACTGTTGGGCGTATTTTTTCTTACAAAAACTTCTCGCTCAAAATTTTTAGGAATTTCAAATGGATCAATAGTCATTTGAAATCCGGTTCCGGGTGCTGGAGGAGGAAGTGGCTCTACAGTGAGTTGACAAGCTGCACTATCTTTTAAAATGGCATCATCTACAGCTGAACTTGTTTTGCTGGCTCCTGCAATGATCCATCTCTTGATAAATTCTACCTGGCCCCTACTTAAAACCTTTCCACCCATTGGCATAGACGCTCCTATATTACCTGAATGATGTCCTGCTTCACAAGTGATTTTATGAAACAGAAAGCTTTTGTCTGTTTCTCCTGGTTTAACTAATTGCCAGCCATTACTAACCGCTCTGGGGTGTTGACATACTTTATTAATTAGTGCATCGTAGCTGATCCCGGCAGCTAACACTAATTTATGCTGCCCATAAGTTGCATCGTTGGTGGACGAGTGGCAACCACTAAATGCACAATTGGGGGTTAATATTTCATCTTGGATCAATTCAAAATCTGCACGGCCCTCTGCCTTTTTACAGCCGGGACTACTAAAAAATCCAGCAGTTAATAGTATCGTTAAGACGGTTGTAATGGCATTTAACCTCGTTTTCAATTTTATTCTCATAATAGATTTAGTTTCTTTTGGAAAGTTAATTAAATTTAACCCTATTAAAATTGAAATTATGCAACGAAGACAGCTAATAAAAAACGCTGGATTTGCAATGCTTTCTTTCTCAATGGCTCGTGATCTAATAGGGGCGCCTTTACCTACGATTACCAATGATCGTATTCAAAAAGGTACTACTCCTATTATTTTGAGGGCCAACGAAAATCCACATGGACCCTCCCCACTAGCCAGGGTTGCCATGCAAGAGGCAGTTGGGATCTCTAATCGTTATCAGTGGGATATCAATGGGTTATTAAAAGAAAGGATAGGTACACTTACTAATCACTCGAAAGAGCATATCACATTAGGGGCTGGCTCTTCAGAATTATTAGGGTTAGTTTGTTTGTGGGCATCTTACCAAAAAGGACATGTGCTTGCATCGGAGCCCACCTTTAAATTATGGATGCCCGCAGCCCGAAAAATGGGATTAGCCACGCAGTTGATCCCCTTAACATCTTCAAAGCATAATGATTTGGAGCGGATGCTCGCAAGTATCAACGGGGGTACTCGTTTAGTATATCTCTGCAATCCTAATAACCCAACAGGTACGGCTCATGATAAACAAACGCTGGAAACATTTATTACGCAAGCTTGTAAATCATGTGTAGTACTTGTAGATGAGGCATATACAGATTATTATGATTCACCATCTGTAGCTCATTTGATAGATCGTTACCCTAATTTAATAATTGCTAAAACATTTTCTAAAGTTTATGGCATGGCGGGTGCACGTGTTGGCTATTTACTAGCACAGCCTACTATGATCAAGGCCTTGAATGAGTTACAAGCTTGGGCAAATGCGGGACCATCGGCTGTTTCAATGCGTGGAGCCTTAGCAGCACTAGATGATCACGCATTTGTATCTTATTGTAAAAAAGAAAATGATAACGCAAAAAAGATTTTTTGTGATGGACTAGCTGCGTTGAAAATTCCATTTATTCCTTCTGTAACAAGTTTTGTTTACTTTGATGGGGCAGCTTATAAAAAATCAATTCCAACTTATTTACAGTCGCATGAAATTTTAGGAGCTCGCTCCTTTGAAGAAAAAAGTACTTGGCTTCGACTGAGTGTTGGAACAACGCAAGAAATGGAGCGCGTCGTTGAAGTATTAAAAATGGGGGGTTAATTTACTTATTTTGACTTAATGGGGATATAGATATCTTCTTCTGATAGTGGGTCTCCATTTTTATATTTATCACCCAGCAATTCAAAATGTGGTCTTTGATCAAGCGTATATGCTGAGTTTGGTAACCAGCTGCTATAGATGTATTGAAAAATTTTGGTGTCATTTCCAGTCAGGTGAAATACAGCATAGGCTCCTCCTGGTAGTTTAAAGCTTTCACAATTTTCCGGGATATTAGCATGGTCTTCTACCGCTACCAATGCCCATTTTTTAAAAGATAGCGTAGGATTGAATTGATCAAAATAGTGAGGAGGATATTCTTGGAGAGAATAACGAAAGGAGTCAATACGGTTAGGTATTGTTTTGATAAGTGGTCCAAACGATCTCCATAGCTCAACCGTTCGATTGTTTTGTAGGGACATTTCAAGGTGCTTACCTACTAGTAGGATCTCAGGTAGTGTTTTAAATATAGGGCTCACGACTGATTTGCTATTTCTTTTTTAAGTCACTGGTTTTACAATTTCAAAGTAGGTGGATTTGAAGCGGTCACCTTCAAACGTACCCTGCACTTTGGCTTTTTTTATAGCATTGCAAAATCCATCATCTGCGTGAGCATCTCCGTGATCATCTATTGAAGTTCCTTCTACTAAATAAAATTTATCATTCCATTTGATAGCAAGCGGACAACCTTCTGCCTTCATCTTAAAATTGCAGGTTCCACAACTAGCTAAAACTTCATACGTTTTTTTCTTTTTATCTGGTTGCTGTTTGGCTGGCTGTTCTTGTGCTTGCGCAAACAGCCCCATTAGTAGTCCCAAAAGTGCTAATGTGATTCTCATAGTAGTTGTTTTATTAATGAACAGGCTCTATAAGATTTTCATCCAAATTTGTTGTATTAAATAGTTAGGCGGATTCACTGACTGTACCCCATTCTTCACCTGAAAAGGTATTCGGTCCAAAATGTGCAAACCAGTAATATTCCAATTGGTGCCAGTCAAGTTGAGCAGGGGAGGGTTTAGGTGAATTTGATGGGAGCTGTGCAAACAGGTTGAATGCTATACCAATTGCACAGAGTAGTAATAGTGATTTTTTAATCATACTGCAAACCTACTTAAATGGGTTGGCCCATTTCTGATCTGTATAGACAACTGATCCTGTCAGTGTTTTTAAAAACGCAATTACCGCATCCACCTCTTGTTGATTCAAGTTTAGGTTTTGTCCAAAACCATTAGGTCTTAGCCGCTGATCGAGTCTGGTATTACCTGGCGCAATATTAATTTGTCCATAATGGCCAATAGCTGCTTGCAATGTTCTAATTCCTCCTGTATGCATCATGGGTCCGTTAGGTTGTCCATTAATTCCAACAAGATCTCTTAGTGAGGGGGCCCTGGTATTATTTATATCTATGCCTGGTGCATTTAAGTTGCCAATAATTCCATTATTACCTGTGTTGGGATTAATATCAAACTCAGGAGCTGCATGACAACCGGCACATCCCAAACCTCCTCCAGTGCGTACTCCAGTAGCATTAAATTGTGTGGGTATCAAAAACATGTTCTTTCCCATATTTTCTTGTTGGGTAAAATTGGGAAATGCTTGTTCTTCTTGCGCTACTTGTGCTCTTCCAACATCATACTTTGAGTCAAATGATTGAATACTACGAACAAATTGTGCTAAGCACTCTTGCAAGCGTGCCTCCGTTATAGTTTGATTGCCATACACAAACTGAAACAATTCTTTATAGTAGTCTATATTTTGCAATTTAGTGAGTAATGTAGCCAGGGCGGGACGTCCATTTTGACCACTAAACCCCATTTCTGCATGATCTTGAATAGGCTTTGTAGTTTGCTGCTCTAATGTTACGGCTCTTTCGTCCCAAAAAAACTTAGCCTCATTGCTAAAGCGTGCATTGATCAGCCGCATCGAATGACGCCCGGTTCTTCCGTTATCCACTCCTAAACTGGCAAGAGCGGTATCCCCAAATGCAAACTTTTGAATATGACAACTTCCACAGGAGACGGTGTTATTAATACTTAACTGCTTATCATAAAATAAAACTCTTCCTAATGTAGCTTTTGCGTTAGTGATATTATTCCCGGCAGTATTGTCTTTTAATATATAGGCGGGTTTCCCTTGATTTGCATAATTGGCAAGATTGGCGGGATCAATTTGAGAACCAAATGTTGCTTTGATTGCTGGATAAGCGTCCAGCGTAGTGTTGTCTTTTTTACATCCAACACCATTAACAAGTAATGTTCCGGCACTAAGGATTAGCGTAAGGGTACTTATTTTTTTCATTTGACTCAACTGGTAAAACTAAGACCTGATTGGGAGGTGGTAGTTTAATTTAGTAAGGTATATAATTGTTATAAAATTCATATCTTAATTTAATGATTACAAAGATCACACCCTACCTATTGCTTGTAGTGATGCTGCTGGGCTTTCAGCAATTGAATGCTCAATCGAAGTTATTCAATGGAAAAGATCTAACTGGTTGGCAAGTGCATGGTACTGAAAAGTGGTATGTGGACCATGGCGATTTGGTTTGTGAGAGCGGACCAGACAAGGAGTATGGTTATTTGTCAACCATAAAGGCGTACAAAAATTTTATATTGAAACTTGCATTTAAACAGGAAGCTAATGGGAACAGTGGTGTGTTTTTTCGTTCTTCAGTAAAAGGAACAATAATTAAGGGGTGGCAGGTGGAGGTAGCGCCACCGGGGCAACATACAGGGGGCATTTATGAGTCCTACGGTCGCGGCTGGCTCATTAAGCCAACACCTAAAAATGAAAAGTATTTAAAAATGGAAGAATGGAATCAACTTACGATTAAAGTCAAAGGGAATCAAGTTACCACGTATTTAAATGGTCACAAAATGGTTCAATTGCAGGATGATAAAATTGGCGCAGGCGAGGGAGGGATTGCCTTGCAGATTCATTCTGGAGGAGGCATTAAAGTGCGTTGGAATAATTTAAAAATTAGAGAATTATAATATGAGATACGTTACGCTGCTTTTTCTTGCTTGCTCAATCTTTGCAGGCTGCCAGGCCCCTAAAAAAAATGCTTCAGCTAATCAATGGATTCAATTGTTTGACGGTAAGTCATTGGGAGGTTGGCGAGCCTACAATGGAAAGTCACTTCCGCCTGGTTGGGGCGTAGTGAATGGTGAAATGACGTTCAGCACAAAAATGATCTTAGAAAAAGATTATGATTATAAGGGGAGTCGTGATATAATTTATGGAGCGCGTGAATTTGACAATTTTGAATTAGTAGTAGAATGGAAAATTCCTCCGGGTGGTAATAGCGGAATTTTTTATCACATTGCTGAAGGGTATCGCGGAATTCCAGAGGTAGCACCGGAGTATCAATTAATTGATGACGAACATTACACGGATTTTCATGATATCACTGCGTATAATAAAAGTATAGGAGTTACAGTAGATCCGCATAAACTGCAACCCTTGCAATCCACCGGAGCAGACTACGCAATGTACCCACCTGATGCAACACAAAAAGCAACCCGTCCAGCTGGCGAGTGGAATGAAACCCGAATAATTTTTACTGAAAAAGAAGTACAGCACTGGTTAAATGGAAAATTAATAGTTCGCTTTGCTCCTTGGTCAGCGGATTGGATGGCAAAAAAATCAAGTGGAAAATGGGGACTTTCTCCTGATTACGGGAAGTTCAAAAAAGGGTTTATTGGATTTCAGGATCATGGAAGTTCATTGTGGTTTAGAAATATAAGAATTAAGCCTCTTTAATATGGAAAAACGCGAGTTTGTAAAACTATCTACTATGGCGCTAGGTGCCTCATTGCTTCCGCTGTCAAGTTGGTCACGCGGTGCTGGCAAATCCATTATTCGCACTGCACATATTGGTGTGGGTAATATGGGTATGGAAGATTTAAAGGCTATTGCTTCTCATCCTCAAGTTGAAGTAGTTGCTCTTTGTGATGTAGATCAAAATTATTTGGCTGCAGCGCAGAAGCTATTTCCCAATGCCACAATTTTTACTGACTATCGATTGCTGTTTAAAAAAATTCATCGAAAAATTGATGCAGTAGTGATATCCACTCCTGATCATACGCATGCCCCAGCATCATTACTAGCTATGAAACATGGGAAAGCAGTGTATTGTCAAAAGCCGTTGACACATTATGTAGCTGAATCGAGAGAGATGCGTCGTGTTGCTGAAAAAAAGAGACTAGTTACACAAATGGGAATCCAAGTTCATTCCTTTTATGATTATAAACTTGCTACACTTTTAATACGAGGCGGATTGATTGGCAAAGTGAGCAAAGTAATTGCTTGGTCAAATAAGAATTGGGGCTATAATGGTCCAACACCAGTGGGAGAGGATCCGATACCTACTACACTTGATTGGAATTTATGGCTGGGTACTTCACCAGAGAGACCGTATAAGAAAGGGTATTATCATCCTGGAAATTGGCGCAAGTTGGTGGACTATGGTTGTGCTACATTGGGCGATATGGGGGTTCATATTTTTGATACTCCCTACAATGCATTAGCGCTAGGTGTACCAAGTACTATAACCAATAACTGCCGCCCCGCAACTGGCTTTGGTTATCCTGAACGTAATATTGTTAGCTATACATTTGAAGGAACCGCTTATACCACACCTGTTTTTGAATGGGTCTGGTATGATGGTGTCGAAGGGCCTGCCGCTTCAACAGAACTAACATTACCGGCTGGCGTTTCATTGCCAGACCAGGGAGCTATATTCATTGGAGAAAATGGTAAACGGTTATTGCTTCCCCATTTTATGCAACTACCTCGCTTATTGGTTGGAGAAACAACTGCAGAATATGATATCAAGCAATTTGACCCATCAGGTAGTTTAGGTCAACCCATTCGTGATTACGCCAAAGAATCTCCACTTCACTATCATGAATTTATAAATGCCTGTTTGGGAAAAGCCACTTGTTCAGCACCCTTTACCTATGCTGCAAAACTTACCGAAACAATACTGTTAGGCGTTATTGCCGGCCGCTTCCCGGGTAAAACCTTGCATTACAATAAAGAACAATCTGCATTTAGTGAAGCCGAGGCTAATGTGTACTTGAGTGGCGCTTACAGGATCTTCTGATTTATTACAGATTGATTGACGTCTTATTCTTTCTTTTGAGCTTTTGATAATCCAGAAAATAAATTAGTCTGGCAGTTAATTCTTTTCCCTGTTGAATGGTAAGGACTTGTCTTAGGTTTTTTCCATAGGTTTGGAATCGGCTTCCATCGATGCTATAATCTAAAGGCATCCAATTTTTCCAACCAATAATTAAGCGACTACCATACATAAAATCCCAAGTGTAAAATACATCCAGGTTATAGGCGTTATAATTATTATCAACTCCTGTAATAAAGGGTCTGTCAATCCAATAGCCTTTTGCATCAACGTTAAAGAATTTTTCATATGAAACTTTACTCCAGTAATGTCTGGCTCTAAGCGTAAGAAACATACGTGGTGTAAAGTTGAGTAGTCCGGTTAACAGAGTAGTATGCTGAAAAACATCACGCCACCCAATAATAGGTTCTCCATTTGTTTCTCTCCGGAATGCGTAACCTACATTTCCCATGTCTTGACTACCCTCGCTTCCAAGTGTAAGACTAAACCAATCATTAAAGCGGTATCGAAACGCAAACTCATACCGAATAAATTCAGCATCATTGAAAGCAGGGGTGGTTGCGTATCCCCCCTCTGCACTTATAAAAAATCTTTTTCGACTGTCTGTACTTCCTGAAAAACCAACATAGTGCCATGGCATTGACCGAACGGAACGTCCTGGGGTTCGTAATTCAAAAAAGTCGTTTTGCCAAGTAGGTTTAGATGCATATTGAATACTGACGTCCCAGAAATTCTTCAGAAAATAAAAAGCACTTGCACCAATTTCTACTTCACGCCATGCAAAAGGTTTGTATAGATAGGAATTAGATGCTTTGATTGTGTAACGGTAGCTAAGGAATTTTTTTGTGGGAGTGAATTGATTATAGCTGGCATTCAAAATAGTATTAACCTCATTGGGTGCCTGAAGAAATCCTAAGTCATTTGGATCATACCGATCTGACTCAATACTCTGTGCTAAACTGAATTGAATCTTTCCGCTTACTTTTCTAAAACTTAAACGAGTGGTAAAGCCGTCATAGGGATCTTGACTTTTAACGGTGCTGTATCTTGCCGTGCCTGCAATGGAGTAACGATTATTTTTATCAAATAGTGCAAAGTCCAGCGCGGAAACATTGGCATCACGTGTAATCCCGCTTCTTACTACATTAGTATTTGTAAATGTTACTGACGAGCGCCCTTTCATGGCTTGGTCCAGTACTATGAGATTGTAATTGGTTAGCGGTTCCGTTTCTATATTTTCTCTTTTTCCAGTTGTTATATTTTCAATAGTTGCAGACATGGGGGCGCTTACCGCATTAAAAACGGCGATGCCTAAATTCTTTTTATTCCTACCAGAAAACTTAGAGGCGTTTATTAATTGTGTTATCCCTGGATTGTTAATGATTCTAAGAGTAGGATCATTTGCCACCCTATTTTTTACTCCCCAGTATCCCCTGGGCGTGAGTCCTATTCTTCTACTATAAAATAGACCGGCTTTATTAAATAGCTCTGTTCCTTCTGTAAAAAAGGGTCTATTTTCTTGAAAACGTACTTCAAATGGAGAGAGGTTAAGAATTACATTATCTGAAATCACTTGTCCAAAATCAGGTACTAACGTGGCATCCAGCGTAAAACTTTCATTTACGCCCCATTTTAAATCCATCCCGCCATTTCGTAAGCTTTCTTTCACAACACCTTTAGTGGTGGGCGTATTTCTAAAGCCAGCCGTTACATAGGGTAATACTGAAAGTCTAAGTGGGGGTTCAATACCACTAATACCTGTAAGATCACCAAATTGGTTGACAAAACCAGCTTCGTTTGGATCAATCGAATTCCAATAACTACTTTCATTAAGTCTTCTGCTGAATCGTTGGAAGTTTATACCCCATGATTGTTCCACTGCTTTGGAAAAGCGTAGTGAAATATACGGTATACGTATTTCAACGGTCCAGCCATCAGCAGTGATTTGAACATTACTCTCCCATACAGCATCCCAACTATAATCACTGGGTGGTCCAAATTGACTTTGGATGGAAGGGGAAAGCCTTCCATCTGTTTGGACATTTCGGCTGGTAACCACAAATTGAAAACCGTTTTGGTTATCATTGTACGTATCAATAAATGTAGCAAAGTAGTCAACATCTTGTCTTTGTTCACCATCCCGAGCTGTCAACTGTTTTCGAATAAGAGAGGGGTCATCTACTAATTTTGCAGCTATATAAAGCGCTACATCATCGTATAAAATCCAAACTTTGGTATTAAGTTTTGATGGTTTGCCGAAGTCAGGGGAATTGATAATAAAGTCAGTGAGCGGTGTTGCAAGTTGCCAAACAGAGTCGGAAATTTTCCCATCAATTTTTGGTGCTTGTGTAGTACGAACGGCTGCTGCTTTGCGGAGGCTTACTCCTTGTTGTGCAGGTATAGTCGTAGAACTTACGAGTAAAACAAAAATGAAAAAGATTAGTTTTTGCATGTGGACGCAAAACTCCTTTATTCTGATCGGTTGAGCAAAATAAAATGATAAATGGTCGGCAATCAGTTGTGGTGGTCCTCCAGGTAGCTAAGTACTTGTAATCCCTTTGATTTTGTTCGTTGTAAAAAACTGAGTGTAGTTTTCATCAACCCCAGCCTTCTTCCCATGGCAGGGATTATCTCTTTTTTAAAGGCTTCAAGGTTTACACCACTAATGAAAATAGGCTGTTCCTCTTTATAATTAGCTATTTTTCCCAATTGTACGGCTAAGCTATCTGGTACGCCTAGGCGTTCTTTACTGGATTCAAAGTTTTGGAGATATTTTTTGATGCTTACGGTCGCTGGTTGCCATTTAATTAGTAGTGATGCATATTCTCCTAATAAATAGCTGGCCTCTTGTTCACGACTTCTGTATTCTGCTGCTTCTGCTTCATTTGAATAGTCAATGATCAATGCTAGTAATGCAGGATCTTTAATATAACGCAAAAAGCCCGCACTTTTCATTTGTTCATAGGTGTCATTCTTGCTTAGGAATCGAGGGAAACCTCCATAAACATGGTTATAGAAAAAAGCCAGATCAAAGCTATTTTTATTGCTAGTTAATTCTACTAAAACAGAGTCCATTTGATACTCAATACCATAATTGAAGTTCAGCAGCGAATCAATGAAATATATATTACTCTTGATGTCTACTTCAAGGCGTGTAACATACTCATGCGCTCTTTCTTTTTCGACATAGATTTCTCTTACATTTTCGGCAAAAAATCCCAACGTCACGGCAGTGAACAGCATGAAAAACTCAACTAAATATTCTTTAGCTTTCTTTTTATGAGTAGGATGAGAAGGATGATGAACTTCCATAAGGGTAAGGTTACACTACTTAATTTGTTTTTTTAAAAAATGCACTATTGTAATTAATACTATAAATATAGCACTACCAGCAGCAACAATCGCAATGGTGGGAAAATCTGAGTTTCTCTTGCTGTAGATTCCATAAAACGCCCATATCACCGGAAGCAGAACTGTCCAATTCTTAAGTGTTGCAGCAACCCATAAAGTTATTCCCGTTCCTATTAAAATAATGGCATGTGTTATGTAGATCTGTAGGTTAATAGGGAGGGAAAAATTAAGTGCTACTATTTGCGTTGTTGTATTTGCAATGGTAGCAATGCATATCCAGCCCAAGTAAATTCCAAAAGCAAGCTTTTCAATTAGTAGGGTTTCCTCATTTTGTTGTAGGGTTATTTTTACAAGTACCATTAGTAAGCTAAGCATGATAATAAGCGATAGCGTAATGTACTCTAATTGCCAGGCAATTATCCAACCTGCATTGAGTATACAACTAGCTATAAAATAGTACGAGCAGTTGCTAGCACTATTTTTTTTAGAAAAAAGCGAGCGAACAGTACTAATTAGAAGAAGCGTATAAATGATACTCCAAATTCCAAAGGTCTGGGGAGCTGGAGTAAAGAGATTGTTGTATTTATCCGACAATTCTCGAATTGATTTTCCACCCAGACCTCCAGTTACTGAGGCATAGTTTATATAAAGAGTAAATAATAGAAATAACAGATTGAAGTAGTGGATTCTGTTGTTTTTAAGCATGTTAATTTTTTATACCGTTCGAATTTATAAAATCTAATTAACTTCCATGTTATTGCGAAACCAATCCAGCATTTACGTGATTATATAGCAAAAAGCTAATTGAATAGGTTTTAACTGTTGAATGGCTATCTTTAGAGCCTATTAATACCCCCTGTTATGCAACTTCCCAAATTCAAGGGCAGTAAAACATCATGTTCATCCTCTACTGGTGATAATGTATTACAGTCATTTCATGCTGAATTAAAACAGCGTATTTCCGAATACTTTGAGTCACGTGAGTTGAAAAGTACAGGAAATTGGAAGCTGTATAGTAAGGCAGTTATTTTACTATGCGCTTATGTGTTGGTATATAGCCATTTAGTTTTTTTTACACCACCCACCATTTTTGCAATCCTTGAATGTTTAGTGCTCGGTGGGCTAACGGCTGCGGTTGGTTTTAATATCATGCATGATGGCATTCACGGTTCCTTTAGTAGTCGGGCATGGGTTAATAAGCTAGCCGGACTTACCTTAAATATGTTAGGCGCCAATAATTTTATGTGGAAAACCAAGCATAATATTATTCATCACACCTATACAAATATTGATGGTGTAGATGATGATATTGAAGCGAGACCACTGCTCCGTTTATGTGACTCACAAACCTTTTACAAAATTCATAAATATCAACACTGGTATTTTTGGGCGGCTTATTCATTACTTTATTTATGGTGGATATTTTTTACTGATTATAAGAAATACTTTACCAAGCGAATTGGCGACGTTCCACTCAAACCAATGAAAATTCAAGATCATCTCTCTTTTTGGTTCTTTAAGGCTACACATTTTGTCTTTTTTATTGCTATTCCTATTAGTGTTCTTGGATTTAAAGCTTGGCTTTTCGGATTTTTGGCATTTGGGCTATTTACCGGATTTATTTTGAGCATCGTTTTTCAATTGGCCCATACAGTTGAAGACACCAAGTTTATTCATGCTAATCAAAAGTCACTACCAGTTGAAGAAGAGTGGGCTATACATCAACTAAAAACCACTGCAAATTTTGCCACACATAATCAGTTCATTTCATGGTGGTTGGGTGGATTAAATTTCCAAGTTGAGCATCATTTGTTTCCTCGGATATCCCACATTCATTATCCTGCTATAAGTAAAATTATCCGTGAAACATGTTCACAATTTCAAATCCCCTACATCGAATATCCGCGTATGCGGATGGCTTTAGTATCGCATGTATCTCATTTACGTGATTTAAGTAGACCATAAAGTCATTTCAGAATGAAAGCTGTAGCATTTGTGCTCACCCTCTTTTTCACTAGTTCTGTTTTTGGCCAAAATCATGCCGAGGACATTAAGGCAGTTATTAACACGCTTTTTATGTCTATGAAGGATGCTGATTCAATTGGTGTGCAATCAGTATTTATGCCAGAAGCAATTATGCAAACAATTGTTTCTAGACCAGGGAGCGAAAATATTGTGAGGCATGAGTCTGTGAGTAGATTCGCTGGATCTATCGGAAAACAAAAAAAGGGTGCCTTGAATGAGGAAATTGAATTTGAAACGATAAAGGTAGATCCTCCGCTTGCTTTTGTATGGACACCATATCGGTTTTATTTTAATGGTTCATTTAGCCACAGTGGGGTAAACACCTTTTGTTTAGTACAGACTTCTTTAGGTTGGAAAATTCAGTATATCATAGATACACGGAAAAAGTAACTAAATGTAATACTAGCCATAGCGTATAGGACAGGAGATGTTATACCTGTATATTTTCTGCTCTAGTGGTTAGCTTTTTGTATCTATTTTTGTTGAGCTATGAGTAATCGTTTTGTAATTCAAAATACTTTTATTGTAAGCGACGGAAAAGTGTTTATTTCTGACGTCTTGGTTGAAAAAAATATTATAAAGCTAGTCGGTAGTGGACTTGGAACTGAAAATGCTACAATAATTGATGGGACTAATAGATATCTTTTACCAGGTGTTATCGATGGCCAAGTCCACTTTCGTGAACCGGGATTAGCCCATAAGGGGGACTTTTACACTGAAAGCCGCGCAGCTGTAGCGGGGGGGATTACCTCTTTTATCGATATGCCAAATACGGTGCCTAATGTTTTAAATATGGCAGCTTTAGAAGAAAAAAATAAGTTGGCTTCACAGAAGTCGTTGGCTAATTATGGTTTTTTTCTTGGCGTAAATGGTGATAATCTGGATGAAGTTATAAAACTTGATACCTCAAAATTATTAGCGGTATCTGATGATGGGCTTTATTTCACAAAAAAAGGAAACCTTCTTGCAGACAACCCTGCTACATTAGAGAAATTACTATCTAGTTGTAAGTCTATTGTTGCAATCCATTCAGAGAAGGAGCAAATAATTGAGGCTAATGAAAAACTATTTCGAGAAAAATATGGTGAAAATATCCCAGTGGAATTACATCCATTAATAAGAAGTGAAAAGGCCTGTTACGAGTCTACCAAGGATGCAATAGCTATTGCTAATAAGTATAATGCAAAACTTCATATACTTCACTTAACCACTGAAGCGGAAACGCATCTTTTTAGAAATGATATTCCTTTAGAATATAAAAATATTACGACGGAAGTCTCTGTTCATCATCTTTGGTTTTCTGATAACGATTATGCTCGTTTGGGGACCTTGATTAAATGGAATCCTGCTATCAAAACGGAGAAAGATAAAAATGGCTTACTGAAGGCACTAGTTGATGATAGAATTGATATTGTCACAACCGACCATGCTCCTCATTCACTTGAGGAGAAACAACGTCCGTACTTTCAATCAATGTCTGGGGCACCCATTATTCAGTTTTCGTTGAATATTATGCTTGATTTTTATCGTCGAGGACTTATCTCATTAGAAAAGATTGTTCAAAAGATGTGCCATAATCCAGCTATACTTTATGGAATTAGCAAAAGAGGGTTTATCCGCGAAGGGTACATTGCTGACCTCATATTAGTTGATTTGAATGCTGAGTGGACTGTAAGTAATGATATTATCTTATCCAAGTGTGGTTGGTCCCCTTTATTAGGTACAACATTTCACTCGAAAGTCACCCATACATTTGTTAACGGTCACTTAGTGTATGATAACGGGCAATTTGATGAGCAGGTTAAAGGTCAGCCGATAACAAGGGGCTAGTTTATAAATTTTCCTCTAAAAATGCCTGGCAAAAAGATTTGATCAGATTTCTAACACGTCGGAATTAATCTTTAATCTCTTCGTTTGTGCCCTCAAATTTTGCCGGATCAGGGAAATTATAGTGTAAATTATTTGCTTTATTTGGAAAGTAAGGGCAGAGCTTTTTAGCATTGTCACAAAACTGTTATAATAAAATCAAAGTTAATATCTTGATATTCTGAAACATTATTGGAAGTGTGTGCTGAAATGTCAATTCCATCTTCTTGCACTGTTGCAATTGCTTTTGTATTGACACCATGGGGTTCAATACCCGCACTATATACTTTTACTTAATCTCCTCCAAACAGTTGCAAATACCCGTGCGCAATTTGACTACGACAACTATTGCCAGTGCATAGCACTAGAATTTTAACTTTCATTGACTCTTAATGAGAGAGTTTATGATATCTTTAAAAAGGAGAAAAAGAAATACAATTATGCCTACAAATAATTCTTTACGATATTTCGTAACTAAATGAAATATTTCTTGCTTCATGCAGGAATTAAGATTAGATGTTCACTAATCTTCATTTCAAATATAAGTTAAATTTGAAAGTTTTATACGCTTATTTTTCCTATTTTTTTGTTTATATTAGGTTAATCCATCAATTAGAATACGAATAAATTATTTTCAGCTACTCTTTTATTTTGAATATGATAAAAATTGCATACGCTCCAAACTATGTTCATCCGCTTCCTCAGGGTCATAGATTTCCTATGCTTAAATATGAGCTAATACCTGCTCAGTTACTGCATGAAGGGACCTGTAGTGAAATAAATTTCTTTAGTCCAAGTTTTTGTCAAGACGAGGTTATTTTATATACACATGAAAAATCGTATTATAATAAATTGGTGCTTCAGAAATTAAGTCTCTCTGAACAACGCAAGATTGGTTTTTTACAATCACCTGAACTAGTACAGCGCGAGCTAACTATAACGCAGGGTACTATAGATATTGCATTAAATGCGTTCAAAACTGGTGTGGCATTAAATATAGCGGGTGGCACCCATCATTCCTTCTCAGCCAGAGGAGAGGGGTTTTGTTTATTGAATGATATAGCAGTTGCTTCTAATTATTTACTAAAAAATGGGCTTTGTAATAAAATATTAGTTATTGATTTAGATGTGCATCAAGGTAATGGAACAGCTAAAATTATGGAAACAGAGCCAAGAGTTTTCACTTTCAGTATTCATGGGGCAAATAATTACCCATTTCATAAAGAGAAATCAGATTTAGATATCGGATTAAAAGATGGTGCAAATAACGACACCTATTTATCTATTTTGTATGAAATATTACCACCATTGCTAGATACGGTGAAACCTGATATTGCTTTCTTTTTGGCAGGTGTTGATATTTTAGGTACTGATAAATTTGGCAGATTGAATGTTAGTATGGAGGGTTGTAAGCAAAGAGATTCTTTTGTTCTCACCACTTTAAAAAATTGGAATATTCCAGTTGCCGTAACGTTGGGCGGGGGGTACTCTCCTGACATAAAAACTATAGTTGAGGCACATTGTAACACCTTTAGGTTAGCTTTTGATCTATTTAGCTAAACAAAATATTTTTATTTTGTTACTAATTTTGTTAAAAGTCTTTATGTTGTCAAAGCAGGAAATAAATATTGTCTGGCTGAAAAGAGACTTACGTACACAAGATCATTTGCCCCTGCATCTTGCGGAACAAAGCAATCTCCCATACCTCATAATTTTCATTTTTGAACCATTAATGATAGATTATGACGATACAAGCCTACGGCATCTGCAATTCCAGTATCATTCGATCTTACAGATGAATAAAAAATTAGTATCTGTAAATAAAGTAGTTAAAGTCTTGCAAACTGATATAATCACAGCATTGGTCTCGATACAGTCACAATTTATAATAAAGACTATTTTTAGTTTCCAAGAGTCAGGAATAAAATTGACTTATGACCGAGACCTATTCGTTAGGAAATTTTGTAATTTAAATCATATTGTATGGAATGAATCACCTCGCGATGGAATTATTCGAGGACTAAAAAATCGCATTGGTTGGGATAAGCAGTGGTTTATTACGATGCAAAGCCCTATTATTGTGAATCGTTTCAAAAATCAGGATGACCTGAAATTTACAAACTTATACCCCCTACATGATTCTTTACAGACATCTTTGGCTACTTTTCCAAAATCATTTCAGCCAGCCGGAGAGGAAAATGCATTCAACTACCTCACTTCGTTTATAAATGAGCGAAGCGCTTACTATAATAAACATATAAGTAAACCAAGTGAAAGTAGAAAAAGCTGTGGTAGAATTTCACCTTTTTTGAGCTGGGGTAATATTTCGGTTAAGCAAGCATATCAATTACTCACAAATGCATCGTATAATTCTATTAATAAACGATCTTTTACAAGTATTTTATCACGTTTAAAATGGCGTTGTCACTTCATACAAAAATTTGAGGTTGATTATACCTATGAAAATAAATGTATAAATGCAGGGTATGAGCTTCTAGAACACATGTCAAATGAAGAGTACATCAGTGCTTGGAAAGAAGCGAGAACCGGCTTCCCATTAGTAGATGCTTGTATGAAATGTTTACAAGAGACGGGATGGATTAATTTTAGGATGCGTGCAATGTTGGTAAGTTTTTTTTGTCATCATTTATATCAAGATTGGAGGGCAGCGACTCATTTTTTAGCAAAATTATTTTTAGATTACGAACCTGGTATACATTTTACTCAATTCCAAATGCAAGCTGGTACAACAGGCATAAATACTTTAAGGATATATAATCCTATAAAACAGAGTTTAGATCATGATCCAGATGGTTCCTTTATAAAAAAATGGTTACCAATTTTACAGCCGCTACCAAAGGAGTTGATACATGAGCCCTTCAAGATGAGTTTAATGGAGCAATCGATGTACGGTGTATTTATAGGCAAGAATTATCCCTGTCCGATTGTTGATTTAAATTTTACTGGACAAAGAGCAAGAAAAAATATTTGGGGGCATAGAACTAATAATTTAGTAAGACAAGAGTCAAAAAGAATTCTAGGTACTCACTGTAGGTAAGTCTAATTTATAAGTACACAAAACTTTAAATGGTATGGCTATAATGAAGTCTGAAAAGATTTCTGAGCGTTTATAATTATTTAATTTTAAAATAATTTTAGCTTTTATCGATTTATTGATGAACAATGGATGTTTAGTGTTGTTTTAATTTTATGAAAAATGTTTTTCTGAAAGCAAACTGGGAAAATTTGGTCATGGTTAATCATGAGGTAAACCCTTCCATTTTAATACCTTATTTGCCACATGGGGTGGAATTAGATTTTTTTAATAATAAAACCTATATAAGCCTTGTCGGTTTCATGTTTACCAAAACACATTTATTTGGGATGCCTATCCCTTTTTTTGGTTCATTTGAAGAAATAAATCTTCGTTTCTATGTCAAACGAGTTGATAATGGCAGACTTAAAAAGGGTGTTGTCTTTATAAACGAAACAGTACCATTTAAGATTGTAGCATTTTTAGCTAATCGCCTTTATGGCGAACATTATACAGCTATTCCTACAAAAAGTTGTCTAGATTTATCCGATCATAAAATTGTTAATTACGAGTGGAATTTTAAGGGTAGGTGGAATTCCATTAGAGTTAAAACTGATAAAAAGAAATTAAGTATAGAGCCATTTAGTTTTGAAGAGTATATTTTTGAGCGTTATTTTGGTTATACAAAATTGTCATCTTTTACTACGCAAGAGTATGCTATCCACCACCCCCAGTGGTTTACAAATAAACTTTTAGCTGCATCAATCGATTGTGATTATGGAATGATGTATGGTGATGCTTTCTCTTGTTTGAATAATCAACCAACAAGTTCTATTATGATGGCGGAAGGTTCACCGGTAAGCGTAAGTTGGAAACGAGTTAATTTTTAGAAAAACTTTTAGACTACGCATAATCTTCGAGTCCTTCGTCTTCTTTTCCTAAATTATTCAAATTGATCATGCTTCCCATCATATCATTAAACTCAATTTTACCGTCGATCATTTTTTTGCTTATGATCGAATGAGCTGCAAGACCATGTAAAACGAATTCCATTAATAGTGCAGTTTCATTTTTATTTGATTTTGGAAAATATTTTTTTATTAGTGTGTATAGTCCATCAACCTTATAAAGCTCAGTGATTTTTACTTCGTCTGGCATATCAAAAAATAGATTTAGCTGATTGCCCGCATCAAACCACTTTTCAATGGAGCTGTATGGATTTTCAGGTTGTTTCTCCCCTTCTTCTTGTTGTGAGGATATTTTTTTAGAGCGGTATTTCTTTTTTATTTTTTCTGGACTTGGAAAATAGTCGCTAAATATGCTGCGAATTGATTTATTTAATAAGTTTAGTGCCACTTCGAGGGGTCCTTCCTGTTCTCCCTCGTACACAAGCTCTATTTTTCCCGTGATTGCTGGTATGATACCTGACAAATCACTGATCCAGACCTGTGTATGGGCATGATTATGAATGATAGCACGGCGCTCTGCGCTACTTACTGCTGATTCATACGCAGTGATTGTTAGGCGGGCGCTCACCCCACTTTTTTTATCAACATATTCATTTGTACGAGCTTCAAAAGCAATTTGTTCAATTAATCTTTTAATTAACAAGCTAATATTTACTTTATCCTTCTGAATTTGTAGAATATTTGCCTCTTGCTCGGTTATTGCTAGAGATGTTTCAATAGTTTTTGGATAATGTGTTAATATTTGGCTTTCAATACGATCTTTTAATGGCGTTACAATACTTCCTCTGTTGGTATAGTCTTCAGGGTTTGCAGTAAAAACAAATAGTACATCTAATGGCATGCGAAGTTTAAAGCCTCTAATTTGTATGTCCCCCTCTTGTAAAATATTGAAGAGGGATACTTGAATCCTTGCTTGCAAATCAGGGAGTTCGTTGATCACGAAAATACACCGGTTACTTCTTGGAATGATGCCATAATGGATCACTTTTTCATCAGAAAAACTCAGTTTAAGGGTGGCAGCCTTTATTGGGTCAATATCACCAATTAAATCGGATACACTTACATCTGGGGTAGCTAACTTTTCACCATAACGCTCACTTTTATGTACCCAATTAATTGGCGTATCATCACCATACTGGGAGACGAGGTCTACTGCAAACCGGCTTAGTGGTTTAAATGGGTCATCATTTATTTCGCTTCCAGCAACTATGGGAATATAATTGTCAAGTAAATCTATCATTTGTCGGGCCATCCGTGTTTTTGCTTGGCCGCGCAAACCCAAAAATAAAATATTGTGTCTGCTGAGTAGTGCACGTTGTACATCTGGTATTACACTGCTCTCATACCCCAGAATTCCTTTGAATACATTTTCTTTATTTTGGATGTGGTAGATTAAATTATCACGTACTTCATCTTTAATCGATTTTGGTCTGTAGCCTGATTTTTTCAGTTCACCCAGTGTGACAATTTTTTTAATATCTATTTCTGTTTTCATATTCAATAGAGTATTTTTCTTTTACCGCTTTCAAAGTCATTAAATATAAAGGTGCCTAAGTTATCCAACGAAGCAAAATAGGCCTTACCTTTATTCATTTCAGTGAATTCTTCTACAAATTTTTGAAGATACGGATCTGATGCAATCATAAATGTAGTAATTGAAATCTTCAATTTCTTACATTGTGATGCAAGATTAATGCAACGATTGACTACTTTCCTATCTAATCCAAAACTATTTTTGTAATAACGGCCGCCTATTTTTAGGCATGTGGGTTTCCCGTCTGTTATCATAAAAATCTGCTTATTTACTATTTTTCGCTTGCGTAGAATATCCATAGCTAACTCCAAGCCAGCAACCGTATTAGTGTGATAAGGTCCTACTTGTAAATAAGGCAGGTCTTTCATCTCTACTTGCCACGCATCATTTCCGAATACAACTATATCAATGGTATCTTTTGGATATTTCTTAGTGATAAGTTCGCATAGGGCCATTGCTACCTTCTTTGCAGGTGTGATTCGATCTTCCCCATACAAGATCATGGAATGCGAAATATCAATCATCAAGACGGTAGACGTCTGTGTTTTAAAATCTGTTTCTTGTACAACTAAATCATCTTCCTGAATTGAAAAAGAATCTAATCCTCGATTGATTTGTGCATTTTTTATACTTTCTGTGAAGTTTATTTGTTCTAGCAAGTCGCCAAACTGATAAGCACGAATTTCTGCGTTAGTCTCACCGGTGGTGCCTGCTTTAGTTATGCTGTGGCTGCCCTGTTTACCCCTTTTTAGTTTCCCGAAAATTTGTTCGAGACTTTTTTGGCGAATGGCTTGTTCAGTTTTTGGAGTAATTGTAAATTGGCCATCCTGAGGATTTTCTTTTAAGTATCCGTTTTGTTTAAGGTCTTCAATAAAATCTCCGATTCCGTAGTCATCATCAGTTAATTTATTCGAACGGTCTAATTGATTGAGCCAGTCCAGCGCTTCAGTCGCATCCCCATTGGTATACGCCAACAATTGGGTAAAAATATCTACTAATTGCTCAAATTTTGATTTTAAATTGTCTGTTGGGTTAAATTGGATGAAACGGTGACCTATCATAACGATAAATCTAACAAACATAGGAAATAAAAGTTCGAAGCGAATCTCTTGGTTTTACCTTTCTTTTACGTTGTCGAGCATGAACTCATTCATAGATACCCGAATTGGTTAATACCTGAATGGTGTTATGGTTGTTGACATAAATAACGCACAAGTGATTGCCTAAATAATAAACATCACTCCATCAATTTTGATTCTCTTTTGAAAACTCTAATATATCAGCAGGCTGGCAATCTAATACTTTACAAATTGCTTCCAATGTACTAAACCGTATTGCTTTTGCTTTACCTGTTTTAAGTATTGATAGATTTGATAGAGTTAATCCAACTTTCTCAGATAATTCATTTAATGACATCTTGCGCTTTGCCATCATCACATCAAGATTTACAATTATTGGCATAATTTATACAGTTAGGTCGTTTTCGTTTTGTAGCTCTATGCCTTTTTTAAAAACTTGTGCAATAACATAGATCGTAGCTGCCATTATCAGAAAGGCACCCGTATCATTCCAATACTCTTGTGCATTACTTATATCATAACCTGAATTCATTAGTCTTTTGGTATACTGCCGAGCAACGGCACCTACAATTGCTATGGAGAACACCTCGAAACTTATATTTTCAATCAGCTTGGCAATTTCAATACTGAAAGGTTTCACGAAATTTAATTTCAAAAAGATTTTAACAACTAGGTAAAATAAATAGGCTTTTAGTGTTGAGATTGTAACAATAAAACTCATCAATCCAATAAAGTGAGCAAAGTTTTTCGCTTGTAGACCAGAAAGGTCTAAACCTTTGTAAATATTATGAGCTACAATTGGTTTATGCATGGAGTAGGTAAAATTGAAGATTAAGGCAGCAGATTCGATACATAATCCAATAAAAACAATCCAGGCAATGACATTCAATACTTTTAATAGAAAATCGGTTCTTTTTGACATACTTTTAAAATTTTAGCATAAAAGTAATAAATAATTATTGAATAACAATAAATTTATATTGATATAAGTATAATTATAGAACAAAAAAGGGTCATACTATCAAAGTATAACCCTTTTACATTTATATCCGCTCCCCCTGCTGGACTTGAACCAGCGACCCTCTGATTAACAGTCAGATGCTCTAACCAACTGAGCTAAGGAGGAGTGTTTCAGTTGAAACGCCACCAGAAAGATCAAAATCCTTCAGGTGGGGTGTAAAAATAAGGAAAATCAGAATAATTAGTCTCATTTTCGGAGGCCTATGTAGAGTCCATCCGGCCTCATTTCCAAGGGGTATGTGCGCATATCATATCCTTGGCCGGTGCAATTCCGCCCATTCGATAAGCAAAATTTATAGTGATGAAGAGGGCAAACAATATTCCCTTTAGCATCTATATACCCCTCTTTCAAAGCGGCTCCTGCATGGGGGCAACAAGACTGAAAAGCAAAAATCTTTCCCTCAAATTGTGCCAGGCAAACGGAACGCTCGTTAAAAGTGAATGATAAAATAGGCTGTTGTTCCCAAGGCAAGTTATGAGGGTCCTCCGTTAGCAAAAACCACTCAAGTTCCTTCTGTATAGTCGATATGTGCGTAATAGGCTGTTTTATAAGGATACCGTTGGCTGTACAATTTTCTTACGTGCTGTAGTAAGTTAGTTCGTAAGGAATCAATCTCTCTTCTTTCAGTAGCTGATATAAACACACAGGCACCTAGTGTTTCATTTTCCCAACGCTTTTTTAAATCTTTTAAAATGGTTTCTTTTACCTCTTCTTCTAACCACTGATCAAAGGTTTGTTTTTCATACACGTCCATCTTATTGAAGATAGTCACGGTAGGCTTATCGGCACATCCTAATTCTGCTAGTGTGGTATTAACTACTTTCATTTGGTCCTCGTAATTAGGATGTGATATGTCTACTACGTGTAACAGGATATCACTTTCTTTGACCTCATCAAGTGTGCTTTTGAAACTTTCTACCAAGTGGTGGGGGAGTTTTCGGATAAATCCAACCGTATCGCTTAACAGGAATGGGGTATTCTCAAATACAACTTTACTGGTGGTAGTATCTAAAGTGGCAAATAATTTATTTTCTGCAAAAACATCTCGCTTGCTTAATAAGTTCATGAGTGTAGATTTTCCCACATTGGTATATCCTACTAAAGCAACACGAATAAATTCTCCTCTTTCTTTTCGTTGTGTAAAGGCTTGCTTGTCTATTTCAGCCAGTCTTTTTCGTAATAACGAAATTTTATCACGAACAATTCGACGGTCTGTTTCAATTTCTGTTTCACCGGGTCCTCTGGTACCAATACCTCCTCCCAGACGTTCCAAGTGTTTCCACATTCCTCGTAAGCGGGGTAAAATGTATTGATATTGGGCTAATTCTACTTGCGCTTTTGCTTGCGCAGTTTTAGCTCTTCGTGCAAATATGTCCAATATCAAATCACTTCGATCAATTGTTTTTACTTGCAATACTTTTTCAATGTTATTGATCTGTGCGCCGCTTAGTTCGTCATCAAAAATTACTACTCGAATATCTTTTCCTTTCACATAAGTTGCAATCTCTTCTAGTTTCCCCTTTCCAATAAATGTTTTGCTATCGGGATGGGGTAGTTTCTGTGTAAAGGTTTTTAACGTAATGGCTCCGGCAGTGCTCGCTAAGAATGCTAGCTCAGTCAAGTATTCTGAAACCTGCGATTCGGTTTGTTCTTTTTGAATAACGCCTACGAGAATGGCCCGTTCTTCTTGTTCAATCTTATTCCGCTTATCAATCATAGCCTATGCTCAAAGACCGCTCAACATCAAGCCAAGGGTAAAGGGTCTTGCGGTAGTACCTACGCCGTCTTTCAGCGTTGAATTAAGTTGGTAGCTACTAAAAATGGAAAGATTGCCATAGCCTACACGAAATGTTCCAACAAATCTTGTTTTATTGAAATAGCGTGTGCTTGATTCTTTCACTGAAAATTCATTTAGTAGATTACCATTTCTATTTTCCCAATCTACATTTCTTGTATGCGCATTAATTAAGGCACCTACGCGAACTCCTAATCCTACCTTCAGTCCTTTTCCAGTTGCTGGATTTGCACTGTACCGAAGTTCAAGTGGTACCTCCGCATAGCTGGTTGCCAATTTTGTTTTTTTGTAATGATTGGTATCACGAACATTTGTGAAGCGTAGTGTGCTTCCAATCTCTTTGATACCTATATTAACTTTGGAAAAACGGAGATGATCGCTTCCTACACCAACACCCACGCCTAAACTCATATTTTGATTACTCTTGAAAGGAAAATCAAACATGAAGTACACGTTGAATGTTTTTGAAAACTTTCCCATGGCAATCGTGTCAGGCACCCCCGTCCAAGTTGTATGACCAAATTGTATTACCAGGTGATCATTGGCACGATTAGATAAATCGATTTTCTTTTTATCAGCATTTGTGCCATTTTGCTGTGCCGCTAATCCATTAATCAGTGCGAATGAGAGGAAGAAGAGGAAGTGAATTTTTTTCATTATACGTAATTAATTGTAATTCAATGATTTATTCATTAAAATTGCTTTTGCTTGTGGACCCTGTTGGGATCGAACCAACGACCCTCTGATTATGAGTCAGATGCTCTAACCGTCTGAGCTAAGGGTCCGGGAGTGCAAAAGTAATTAAAAGATGACAGACGCTTAATTTAGAGTATGAAGAATTCAATCAGGGCAGTCAGTGCCGTAATCATTTTTTGTTTCTTGGCATGTCAATTGCCAACCACTCCTCCCGTTACTACTATAGGAATTGGCTCCTGTGCTAATCAAGATATTGCACAACCATTGCTTGGAATTGCCGCCTCTTACAAGCCTGATTATTTTATTTTTTTAGGGGATAATATATATGGTGATACGGATAATATGGATACACTAAGGGCTAAATATAAGCGATGGGGTGCGCAGCTTTCCTTTCTGGAATTGAAAAAAGCAACTCGTTTATTTGCCACTTGGGATGATCATGACTTTGGTCGTAATGATGCGGGACGTCACTACCCGTCTAAAAAAGAGTCTAAAGAAATTTTTCTTTCTTTTTTTGAGGAATCGGATACTAGTTCACGTAGAAAACATGATGGTATTTACCATGTGGAGTATTTGAAAGAAAAAGGACGAACTATTCAGTTGATTTTATTAGATAATCGCACATTTAGAGATGATGTTCGGTTATTTGATAGTACAGCTCCTACTCCTCGTCCATATTATTTTTATAAACTGGATTACAGTATTCATCAAAATGCTGATAGCACCTTATTGGGAGAGGAGCAATGGAAATGGTTGGAGGAAATTTTGAAAGTACCAGCTGATATTCGATTAGTTTGTAGTGGTACGCAGTTTAGTATTGAGTATAATGGTTATGAAGCTTGGGCCAATTATCCGAATGAACAGCAACGATTTATTGATTTAATAAAAAGAACTCGTGCAAATGGGGTGTTATTTTTAACAGGGGATGTACATTATGGAGAACTGTCTAAGTTGAATGTCCCAGATCTTTATCCATTGTATGATTTAACGTCAAGTGGTATCACCTCTACGTGGAGCTTTGCCACTCCTAATAGTAATCGAATTGAGGGGCCTATCATGGACAACAATATTGGACTTATCACTATACGTTGGGAAAAAGATCCTGTAATTGAAATGCAATTAATGGATGCGGCTAACAACAGTAGGATGCAGTATCAATTTCGGTTGAGTGAAATCTCATTTAATTAATATGAAAGCAGTAAGATTAGTACCAGCCTTAGTAACAATTTTGCTAGTAGCTAGCTGTGTGACTATGCGAGTAAAACCTTCTTCTATGCATTTTGCGGCTAATAATGTAGTTGCGCACCGTGGCGCTTTTAAGAAAAATAGTTTTCCTGAAAATTCTATTGCTTCTTTACGGGAAGCGATTCGATTAGGTTGTACAGGGTCAGAGTTTGACGTAAGAATGACTGCCGATGAGGTATTAGTAGTCAATCACGATCCTCATCACGGAGGAATGGATATTGAAAATACTACCTATGCAAAACTCCGAACCAAGTTGCTTTCGAACGGGGAGGAAATTCCAACGTTGGAAGCGTATTTGAAAGAGGGGATGGCTGCTAATAAATCTACGCGGCTTGTGTTAGAAATAAAACCCTCTCCCGCAGGCATGGAGCGGGGACAACTGCTGGCGCAACGGGTATGGGAGCAGGTTAAAAAAAGTAAGGCGGATCTCTGGGTCGAGTATATCAGTTTTGACTACGCGATACTTACTAAATTATGCTCACTAGATGCAAGCTTGATAACGCATTACCTCAATGGTGATAAATCACCTGCTGAATTGAAAGCTGCCGGTATTAAAGGACTTGATTATAATTATAAAATTTACCAACAACATCCACAATGGATAGCCGAGGCTAAAGCACAAGGCTTGGTATTAAATGTGTGGACGGTGAATGAGCCTTCACAGTTAACGTGGTGTATTGAAAAGGGGTTTAATTTTATTACCACTAATGAACCGGAGTTTCTATTACAACTTAAAGCGCAGTAGTGTGATTGGGCTTGTTATCAAGTTGCATCAAATGATCAAATAGGTTGATAGCAGAAGGGATTCCAATTTTTTTACGTAGCCGGTATCTACTGATCTCAACACCTCTTACAGAAATGTTCATTAGTTGAGCAATCTCTTTGCTACTTAAGTTCATCCGTAGGTAGATACATAGTTTTACTTCGTTTGCAGATAGTGAAGGGTATATTTTTTTCAGTATTACTACAAAGTCGCTGTGTACTTTATCAAAATGCTTGGCAAATGTTTCCCACTCCTGATCAATTTTGTCTTCATCGGACACGGACTTAATTACTTTTTTTATTTCTTGCAAAGCAGATTTATCTTGGATGTGCTTTAAAACGTGCGCCAACTCCTCCTTAATTTTTGATAGTAACTCTCCTTTTTTAACCAAGTGCATTGTGGAAGAAGCTAGTTCGGCATTTTTAAAATTAATTTCCGTTTCTAGTTTTTCATTTTGTAATGACACCACTTCGCTTTGCGTTTTATTTAATTCCAGTTCACTGATATAAAGCAGCCTCTTATTTTCCTCCTCCATCCTTTTTTGTTTTCGGCTGAATTTTATTTGTTGAAACTGATACATCATAAAAAGTAGGCCTGCAAAAAGAAAAATGTACAGCGCATAGGCCCAGGAGGTTCTATACCAGGGCGGCAGTACTACAAATGCAAATGAGGAACTTGCTGATTCGCTTCCCAGATTATTTCTTGCTTTTACCTCAAAGGTGTACCGACCTTCTAACAGGTTGGTGTATTCCTTATCTGCACGGGTGCTCCATGCAGACCAATTATTATCAAACCCTTTTAGCCGGTAGGAATACTCCAGCTTTGATTCTTGCCCATAAAGAATAGCTGAAAAACCAAATCGAATTGTTTTCCATTCATTGTGGATTACTACTTTTTTAGTAAAAGTTTGTTCTCCTCCCAAGGGTCCAAAGCCACCATATAATAAACTGTCTGTGGCTCCTGTAATTGTTATTTTTCTTATCCCAACAATAAGTTGACGTTTATTCTTTAGGTATTTTTTATAGTTGACATGAAAAATTCCTCTCTCCGCACTGATAAAAATATTTTCTTCATTGACGGGAAAAATGTTTTCAAACCCACTGAGAATTTTATTGGATAATTCCGGCAAATAGGTGGTTGTCTCTTCTGCTGTATTTACCACCCCCACTGTTTTTTCTTGTACAAACCAATAATTTCCTTTTTTGTCTTTATTGATATAACGAATGCTTTTACTGCCAAGTATGGATGCAAAAAGTGGATCTGGTATAAATTGGTCTGCGGACCGGTTATATTTCAAAATTCCTTTTTCAGTAGCAAGTATCAGTTGATCTTCAATTTTAAAAATATGGTTGTTGAGTGGTGTAGGAATCCCTTTCTCTTTTTCGTACTTACTAATTTTTATTTCTTGCCCTTGTAGTCTTGCCCTGTATATACCATGATAGGGGTGGGAAATCCATAAGTTTCCCTCACTGTCTGCAACCATATAGCGTGAGGATTCTTCAAAATTGGGTACTACCGATTGTAAGGAATAGCTTTTGTTGCTTTGATCAAAGAGTGTAATACCCTGGTAATGACCAATAGCTAATTGAGGAATCCCGTTGATTTGTACAGGTATAAAATTCCAGTTTCCAGGAATTCGGTTAAAGTAATTTGCTTTTTGGCCGGTTACTATAAACCCGCCTTCGTGGTGTCCTGCAATAAGTTTATTGTTGGTAACAGTCAGATTCCATATTTGCCCTTCACTGTTTTCAATTTTATTGAATGTACTCAGTACATAGCTTAGGTCTTTTGCGGCTGTTAACGGTGCTTGGTAAAGACCGGTTGAGGTTCCTATATACAGCCGATTGTCATGTAAAGCAATACCATAGCCGGGACCATCTTCGGGGCTGGGTGATATTTGCCTGATTGCACTATTGAATGTAACAAAATCTATTCCATTGTCGAGCCCCAGCCATAAATTTTGCTGCTGATCACAAAACACACTTAACACATTGGTTTGTTGTAAGCCTTCTTTTTTTGAAAACTGTTGCGTAATTACTCCTTGCTTGTTGATAATGTACACGCCATTATTACTAGTGCCCAATGCAATGGTGTTGTTATTAACTAACGTGGCGGCATAAATTCTGTCACGTATAAATACTGATCTGCTAGCAGAGGCTTGTGGCCTAATTTGGTTTTCACTCAACTCAAAAATTCCACTTTTAAGTGTGATAATTAGAAAGCTATCTTTTCCTGTGGATACAATACCTGTGATCAAATCCTTTTTGGAAATAGTTTGAGTGGAATCCAGTGGAAGCCACTTGCCATTACTATAAAGCAAGAACCCTTTTTCAAAGTCTTGTGCAAAAAGTTTGTTTTGGGCGGCGCCCAAAAAGGCCCATTCGCTTGCTGGTGTGTGTATTCGAATGGATGAGTTTTTGAGCTCAAATATTTTATTACTGCATCTGAAAAAAATAGAGCTAGCGTGTGATACTATGTCCCAAACATCACCAAATGATCGGTCTTTGGGAGGAATTTTATCTAACAGGGAGGTATAAATGAGGGTTCCTGAGGCGTCTGGGCAAAAAAAGCCTAATTCCCCCTGGCCCCCAATATATATGGTGTCTTGAGACACGATCTCCAGTGATCTTGCAATTGTTTTGTTAGGAAGTGGGTGAAGGGTCCAGGTGCTACCATCATAGCTTAGCATACCCTCGTTATTTGCTATGTACAAAACCCCTCTTTTATCCTGTCGAAAGTCCCAGTTTTGGAGCCCAGCCTTATATTGAAACTTTTGAAAATTGTTTATTTCTGGTAGTCCAATAGTATTCTGCCCCTTAGACAAACTGGCTATTAGTAGAAATAGGCAAGTAAGGTAGTATCTCATTACAAAATTGGTTGAATGAATATATAACAAAGGTTTGATGTAGTACTGAGATATTTTAAGTTTATTGAAAATCAATGCTTTAGAAAAATTGATGTAGTAATGATGGGGTAAAATATTTCATAGCGGTACAACTACACAAGTACTTTGTATGTCTACTTCTAGGCCATTCAAAACATAATGCTTGTCGTATGAAACCTAAACTAACTTGGTGGGCTTCGTTAATCGTATGCTTATTATTTAGCATCAACCTTTGGGCCCAAAACAAACCCATTTCTGGACGTATTTTAAACAAGGCTACCGGAGAATCAGTAGCGGGTGCAACTATTACAATTAAAGGGACTAATCAAAAGACGGTTACAGATGCTCGTGGCAGATTTGCCATTTCAGGATCTACAGGATCCGTACTTGTTGTCTCACATGTGGGGATGAACGCAACTGAGTACGCCCTAACAGGGGCTGTGTCCGATTTAACTATTCAGCTTGAAGAGTCTGCAGAGACTACGCTTGCTGACGTAGTGGTAGTGGGTTATGGCACACAACGCTTAACTAAAGTATCTGGTGCCATTGCAACAGTTAAGGGGTCCGATATTGAAAAGCTGCGTCCCACTCGTATGGAGGAAGCTTTGCAAGGCCGCGCATCTGGTGTAAACGTAATCCAACCAGGTACACCCGGTGCTAAGCCAACAGTGTTAATTCGTGGTATCCCCTCCTTTTCAGGGACGGATCCAGTAGTTATAATTGATGGAGTACCTCAAACACTAACAGACCTCAATTCAATAGCTCCAACAGATATTGAGTCCATTAACGTATTGAAAGATGCAGCTACAGCAGCTATCTATGGGGTGCGTGGTGGTAATGGAGTTATTGTAGTAACTACAAGATCTGGACGCAAATCCACTAAGACGGATATTACAGTCAATGCTAGTTATGGTATGCAAGATGTAATTAGCACTGTAGGAGTGCTGAATGGAACAGAATATGCTGCTATGATTAATGAGGGTAGCGCTGTTGCAGGTGGTCCCGTTGTTTTCCCTAATCTTTCTCAAATTGGTGTAGGTACTAATTGGCAGAACGAGGTTTTCAAAATGGCGCCACTTCAATCACATACACTTTCTGCTCGCGGCGGATCTGATCGTATGGGATATTTTCTTTCTGCTGGTTATACGAGTCAGGGTGGTATTGTAGGGGGTAATGAAAAATCCAGATTTAGTCGTGGCAATTTCACTGCTAACTTGAGCTTTGATCTTACTTCCAAGCTGAAATTCTTAATGAATACCACTGGCGTTATATTGGAAGGACGAGGAATTCAGGAGAATTCCTTCAACAGCATATTAGGAAGTGCATTAAACTTTGATCCTACTGTTTCAGTGAATAATACCGTAGCAGGAACACCTGGGCAATACGGTTTCAGTAATTTATTATTATCTGAAGTATTCAACCCGTTAACCAAACTGGAGAATACCTATAATAAGAATATGGGGTCCAAGTTGTATGGTAAGTTTGAATTACAGTATCAGTTACTAAAAAATGTTAGACTGACTTCTCGCTTTGGATACACTAAATACGATGGAAATGCTAAGAGCTTTACGCCATTGGTATTCTATGGTCCAAATAACATAGATAATTCAATGAACGCTGATGGTTCTTCAGTGGCCGGACGCTTCAATAGCGTAGCACATGAAAAAGTGAGCAACTTCAATTATACCTGGGAGTCATTTGCTAACTATAATTTTAATGTGGGTGATCAGCATCACTTTGAAACAGTAGCAGGATTTGCTATGGCAAGAATCGCTGGTAATGCAGCAGGTGCCACCCGTCAAGATGTTCCCTTCAATTCTTGGGAGTTTGCTGATTTCACAGCTGCTACTGGTAATAATACAGCTGCTAATACTAATGCATTAGGGGGCTACTACTATCAGTATTTCCGACGGAATCTTTCCTATTTTGGAAGACTCAATTATGATTTTGACAATAAGTATCTGTTGTCAGGGACTATTCGTCGTGACGGATCTTATGCGTTTGGTGTAAAAAATAAGTTTGCCAATTTCGTATCTGGCTCTGCCGGATGGGTTGTAAGCAATGAAAATTTCTTCAACTCAAAATTCATTAACTACTTAAAAATTCGTACTAGTTACGGTACAACTGGAAATGAGAACGTAGATCCTCAATTTGTAGGTATCGTAAATGGGGGTCCAAGCTATGGTCCTACTGGTAATAGTAACGGATATAATTTCAATAACGTATTCTATTCCGGTAGCACAGTGGGTTCTGCTGCTAACGATGCACTTCGTTGGGAGAAGCAAACGCAATTAAATGCTGGATTTGACGTGAGTGTATTTAAAGGGGCACTTAGTCTTTCTGCTGACTATTTCCAGAAAGAAGTTGATGGGTTATTATTTACTCCTTCTGCTTCTCTTTACTTGGGAACTGTACCTATTCCTACTTCTAATATTGGTGCTACCAGAAGTACCGGTATTGATTTAACCCTTTCCTATAACCAGACTATTGCTAAGCGTGTAAAACTGGTAAATGCAATCACATTTACTACTGCTAAAAATGAAGTCACGGCTACTAATAGTGATGGTACCGCTCGTATTATGGGTGGTTATTATTTCAATGGTCAATCTCAGAGCGTAACTGTTTTTGAAAAAGGATTCACACCTGGTTATTTCTATGGCTATAAAACAAACGGACTTTTCCAAAATCAGGCTGAAATCGCTAGCGCTGCCGCTCAGGCGGGTGCAGTTCCTGGTGATATCCGTTTTGTTGACTTGAATAAAGACGGACTAATCAATGCGCAGGATATGACACAGATTGGTGATCCATTCCCAGACTTTACAATGGGATGGAACTTGTCTATGGAATGGGGTAAGCTTGATTTTACTGCCTTCACTTACGCTTCTGTTGGAAATGATGTCTATCGTGCTTACGAGCGTAATGCTAACTATACCAATAAAGATCGTAGCGTATTGGCTCGTTGGACGGGTGAAGGAACAACCAATGATGCACGTAACCCACGTTATTCTTTTGTAGATGCTAATAGTAATATTCGTGTATCTGACCGCTATGTTGAGGATGGTTCATTTATCAAGATCAAGAATATTCAAATGGGTTACACTATTCCTGCTCGTTCAAAGAATGCTTGGTTCTCCTCTTTCCGCGTGTATGGACAAGTGCGCAATGCATTTGTGTTTACCAAGTACACTGGATTTGATCCTGAGATAGCTGGCGGAATTCTAGACACAGGGGTAGATAGAGGTTCCTATCCTCAACCTCGTACGTTCACTTTTGGACTTGACATTAAACTATAATCAACTTAAATGATTGCGAATATGAAACCAACTACATTAAAACCGCTTAGCTTCCTAATGGGGGTGGTGCTATTGTTTTCTTCTTGCACCAAATGGGTTGATTACAATCCCCGTGAGGACTTCAGAATTACTGAATTGGATTATCTCCGTTCAGAATCCGATTATCGTACCATGGCCGTGAGTGCATATACGCCACTTCAGTGGTTGAATCAGGCTGTGCCGGTAGGTGATATTGCATCCGATAATGCTGTGAGTGGTGGTGAGAATGCTTCAGATGTTTTGTCACTACAGCAGATTGATGATATGACGCATACACCTGTTAATAGCACATTAACTGAGCTATGGCAAGCTGCGTACGAGGGGATCAACAGAGCTAACTATCTGCACCAATACAAAGAGAAAAATCCTGCTGGTAATGCAGTTTCATTTGCAGGTAAAGATGCTTTGTATGGGGAAGTATATTTTTTACGTGCTTATTACTATTTCCACTTGGTGAAGTTCTTTGGAGGAGTTCCGCTGTTCACTGATAAAAGACTCTCACTAAGTGAGTCTGCTACCTTGCAGCGAGCTTCTAAGGCTGATGTTTATGCGCAGATAGAAAGAGATCTTAATGCTGCCATTACAGCATTACCTGCTGTCCAAGTACAAAAGGGAAGAATTACAAAGTATGCTGCACAAGCCTTGTTAGGTAAAGTATTGCTATATCAAAAAAAGTATGATGCAGCGGCAACCGTGTTAGAGAGTGTCATTACTTCCAATGCATTCCGTTTGGTAGATGATTTTGGTGCTATGTTCCTTGAGTCTGGAGAGAATGGGCCTGAGTCTGTTTTTGAGATTCAGTATACTAATACTTCTCCTTATTATAATTGGGGTGCTGTAACACGTGGTCAGGGTAATTATGCAATTCAGCAATGTGGTATCAGAGGATTGAATGGTTCTGCTGCTATGCCTTATGCTGCTGGTTGGAGCACTAATTTACCTACACAGGATCTGGCAAATGCTTATGCAGCTGGTGATCAACGCAAAGCCGTAACTGTATTGGATATTGAAGCATATAAGAATGCAAATCCTTCTTTTGGAATTACCTATCAAGTAGCTCCTTACAAGAATACAGGCTTGTATAATCAAAAGTACTTGCCTAGAAAAGGACAAACATCTGGACAGGTTGAGTTGAACTATCTAAACAATTTCAGAATCATTCGCTATGCTGAGGTATTATTGATGGCTGCGGAGGCTTATAACAAAGCCACAACTGCCAATGATACAAAAGCACAGGGCTATTTGAACTTAGTTCGTCAGCGGGCCTTTCGTGATAACCTACATAACATTACCGCTACTGGCACAACGCTATATCAAGCCATTTTAGCAGAGCGCCGTTTGGAATTAGCGATGGAGGGTGATCGTTTCTTTGACTTGGTTAGAACGGGACAAGCAGCTGCCAAAATCAGTCGATTTACAGCTAATAAACACGAGGTATTTCCTATTCCTCAACAGGAAGTGCTTATCTCTAACCTAACACAAAACGATAACTACTAATAGCATACAAAAAAGTTAACTATGAAAAAGAGCAACATACTTTTCAGCTGGTTCTTGGGAGCCTTATTGTTATTGGCCGGTTGTACAAAAACCGAGTTTAATGACACTTCATTTGTAGATCGTGGGGAGGCGCCTTCGGAATTGTCAGCTATGTTTGAAATTACGCAGGACAATACCGGACTGGTTACAATCACTCCTAATGGAGTTGGTGCGGTTACCTATGAAGTCTATTACGGAGATGGCAACAACACACCTGCAAAAGTGGTGGCAGGTAAGAATACTACGCATGTATATCAAGAAGGAGTATATCCTGTAAAAATTATCGGTTACTCGGTTAGTGGTAAGAAAACAGAAGTAACAAAGCAGTTGACTGTTACTTTTCGTGCTCCTGAAAACCTAGAGGTGAGTGTTACAGTGGATCCTGCTAATAATTACAAAGTAAATGTTAGTGCTACCGCTCTTTATGAAACTAACTTCAAAGTTTATTTTGGTGTTAGTCCTACAGAAACACCTGTTACTTTTTTAGAGGGACAAACGGTGAGTAATGTCTATGCTGCTACAGGAACTTATCAGGTGAAAGTGATTGCGTTTAGTGGTGGAGCAGCCACTACGCAGCGAATTGTTCCTGTAACAATTGTGGATCCTATATTGTTACCATTAACATTTGAGTCTCCTACTATCAATTACAATTGGTTCAATTTTGATGGAGGTAATGTTACGGTAATCGCTAATCCCCAGTCTAATGGAATCAATACCAGTGCCAAAGTTGCTAGAATGGTCAAGAATGCCGGACAGCCTTGGGGTGGTAGTTTCTTAACATTGAGTAGCAATATTGATTTTTCAGCGAATAAGATTTTCCGCATGAAGGTGTATTCTCCTCGTGTTGGCGCCAAAGTTTTATTTAAGGTTGAGAATTCAGCAAACCCTGGTCAGAACTTTGAGAAAGAAGTATTGACCACCCGCGCAAATGCATGGGAAGATCTAGTGATTGATTATCGTGCCATCAATGTGGCTAACAATTACAATCGTATTGTTTTAATTTTTGATAATGGTACTATGGGTAATGGTTCTGCAAACTTTACCTGGTTGTTTGATGACATTCGCCTGGTGAATACATTGCCATTAGACCTTCCTTTAGATTTTGAAGCTGGTGCTTCTACATATCCTTGGTTCAATTTTGATGGCGGTACGGCAACCGTGGTTGCTAATCCTGTTTCCGGAGGAATAAACACCAGTGCTAACGTAGGTAAGATGGTAAAAAATGCAGGACAGGTTTGGGGTGGTAGCTTCCTTACGTTGAGTTCTCCTATCAATTTCTCAACTAACAAAGTGTTCCGGATGAAAGTGTATTCTCCTCGTGTGGGAGCAAAGGTTTTGTTGAAGGTTGAAAATTCCGCAAACTCCGGTCAAAACTTTGAGAAGGAAGTAACAACAAGCATTGCTAATGCTTGGGAAGATCTGGTTTTTGATTATTCTGCAATCAATACAGCAAATACGTATGATCGTATTGTGTTGATTTTTGATTTGGGAACAATGGGAGATGGCTCTGCAAACTTTACCTACTATTTTGATGATATCCGTTTAACAAACACGTTCCCTGTGCAGTTGCCATTGAATTTTGAGTATCCAATTACGTATGGTTGGTTTGATTTTGATGGTGGTAATGCTACTGTGGTGGCAAATCCCTCCGTGGCAGGAATCAATACCAGCGCTAAAGTGGTGAAAATGGTGAAGAATGCAGGCCAGGTTTGGGGTGGAAGTTTCTTGACATTGGATGGTTCAATCAATTTTGCATTATCACGTGCACTTCGCATGAAAGTATATTCTCCACGTGCTGGTGCCAAAGTGTTATTGAAGGTTGAAAATTCCGCCAATCCTGGTCAAAACTTTGAGCGGGAGGTAGTGATTCCAAATGGTAATGCTTGGCAGGAACTAAGTTTTGATTTTACAGGCATCAACACAGCTAACTCCTATGACCGAGTTGTAATCATCTTTGATTTAGGTGTAATGGGAGATGGTTCAGCCAACTTCACGTATTACTTTGATGATATTAGACTCAATTAATTTTAAAACTTCTTGCCATGCAATCCATGAATAAACTAATAGCGCTCTTTTTTGTGTTGACTGCAACACTAACAGCGTGTAAAAAACAAGAGTATAGTTTTGGTGATTTAGTAAATCCATCTGGGTTAACGCTTACAACTGCCGTTGTAGGGGTAGATGCCAGTAATCCTAATGGAAATGGATCCGGACAAGTTACCATTACAGCAAGAGCAACTGGAGCCCTCACTTATCAAATTGATTTTGGTGATGGGATAAAGCAGGTGGTGCCCGCTGGTACTTTAACGTACAAATACAACAATCCTGGAACAAACGCCTACACAATTACAGTGAATGCTGTGGGAACTGGTGGTTCACTTTCTACTATTAGCAAGCGTGTTACTGTGTTTGTGGCATTTCAAATTCCTACTGCTATTGTTTCCGCATTGACTGGTTCTGGTTCTAAAGTTTGGGTTACAGACAAAGATGCTCCTGGGCATTTTGGAGTGGGTCCTAACAATGAGTTTTCTCCAATTTGGTATGCAGCAGTTCCTAATACACGTGAGGCTTGTGCTTATGATGATGAGATTACCTTTTCAAAGGATGCTAATGGCCGTGTATTCATGAATGTTGATAACAAGGGTGCTTCATTCTCTATTGGTGCTTCTACTGGTTTTTATGGGTTTAGTGGCGGTGATGGATGCTATCCGATGGCTACTGGTGGTAATAAGCAGTTGATATTTATGAATGCAACATCAGGTTCCAGCGCATCTGTATCTACACAAATTCAATTTACAGTACCGGGAAATGGCATCATTAATTTTGGAACAGGGGGTGTTACTTATGAGATTTTGTCAATCACTTCAACTAGCATGCATTTACGTAATATTGGATCTGATAATAATTCTTGGTATCAAAAGCTAAAGCCAAAGCCTTGATTTGTGTTTCGATCCATTTTAATTGCATGTAGCGCATGGATATTGATGGCGGCTTCCTGTGGTAAGGATAAAACGCCAGCTCCTGCTGTAGTGCCAACTAATCTGGCACTGGTAACTACTGTCAGCACGGATAATAGTGGAAACGTTCAATTCAACGCTACGGCCACTAACGCTGTATCGTTTGACTTTGATTTGGGGAATGGTGTCTTTAGAACGGCAGCCGATGGTAATCTAACCTACCGGTACACCGCATCCGGTTCCTATGACGTAAATGTAATTGCTAAAAGTGCGGGAGGGCAAACCGCTTCTTTGCGCAAAACAATTACAGTGACCGTTGCTCGTTCTTTAGTATGGTCCGATGAATTTGATACACCGGGTGCCCCTGATCCTGCTAAATGGGGTTATGATATTGGTGCGGGAGGTTGGGGTAATGCAGAATTACAATACTATACCAACAGATTAGAAAACGCCAGCCAATCAAATGGCACTTTGAAAATTACGGCTATCAGAGAAAGTTTTAGTGGTAGTTCATTTACCTCTGCACGACTTTTATCTCGTAATAAATTTTCTTTCAAATATGGGAGAGTGGATGTTCGTGCAAAACTTCCAGTTGGTGCGGGTACCTGGCCTGCCATTTGGATGCTGGGGAATAATATAGGTACGGTTGGATGGCCGGCTTGCGGAGAAATTGATATCATGGAACATCGAGGAAACGATCCTAATCGAATTCATGGTACAGTACATTACACAGGCAACTCAGGTGGAGGTGGTATTGGCGGAACCGTTCTTAGTTCCAATGTTTCCACTGTTTTCAGAGTCTATAGCATTGAGTGGACTGATCAGTTTATCAAATTCATGATAGATGATGCCGTCTATTTTACTTTTCCAAATACTGCTACGCTTCCATTCAATCAGCCCTTCTTTCTTTTATTAAATATTGCAATGGGTGGAAACTTTGGTGGTGCAGTGGATCCTGCTTTTTCCAGTTCTATCATGGAGGTTGACTACGTGCGAGTTTATAATTAAATAAAATAGTGATTGTGAAACAATATAGTGGTTTAGTGAGTTTACTGTTATTTCTTCTCTGTGCGATACCAGAACATAGTGTTGCGCAGACCACTTATAAAAAGTTAGTATGGGCGGATGAATTCAACACTGATGGACTTCCTGACTCAATACGGTGGAGCTATGATAAGGGAAGAGGCTGTCCCGTTAATTGTGGATGGGGTAACCAAGAAGCTCAGTTTTATACATGGAATAGAAAAAAGAATGCTCGAGTAGAAAATGGTAAACTGATTTTGGAGGCACATCTGGAAAATTGGGAGGATGCGCGCTACACTTCTACACGATTAGTAAGTAAAAACAAAGGTGATTGGAAATACGGTCGGATTGAAGTGCGTGCTCAATTACCAAAGGGCACAGGAATTTGGCCAGCAATTTGGATGCTGCCAACCGATAATCAATATGGTATTTGGCCAAAAAGCGGAGAGATAGATATCATGGAGTTTGTGGGATATTATCCAGATTCAGTTTTTGGGACCGTTCATACAGAAGCCTACAACGGTATGCGGGGAACACAAAAAGTAAAAGGAATTACGCTTAACTCACTTTCCACCGCCTTTCACACCTATGCTATTGAATGGAATGAAAAGTCTATTTCTTTTTACGTTGACAAGCAGCGAATCAATTATTTCGAAAATGATGGAAAAGGATCAGCTACCTGGCCTTATGATCAGCGTTTCCATTTGTTGCTCAATATTGCAGTAGGTGGGGGCTGGGGTGGAAAGTATGGAATTGATGATTCCATTTTCCCACAGCAACTAGTAATCGATTATGTGCGTGTGTATCAGTAAAAATTGACTATGAATTTTTTTCGTCTGGTGATATTGTCTTTCACCGTGTTTCCTTGTACGCTGTTTGCTCAGCATGCATCTATTGATAAAAAAGTTGATTCACTGCTTAGTTTGATGACGCTTGAGGAAAAAGTAGGTCAGCTTAATCAGCTGAGCAGTGATTTTGCTGTTACGGGACCCATAACAAAAGATGGCGACAAACAAGATCGTGTTCGGCAAGGTAAAATTGGTTCTTACTTGAATGTAACAGGTGCCGCACGTACTCGATCATTGCAGGAAATTGCTATGCAATCTCGGTTACGTATTCCATTATTGTTTGCGCAGGACGTCATACATGGGTATCGTACAATTTTCCCCATTCCATTGGCAGAAGCAGCAAGTTGGGATTTGTCTGCTATGGAACAAACTGCAAGAATTGCAGCTGTTGAAGCGGCAGCGTCTGGTATTCATTGGACTTTTGCACCGATGGTTGATATTGCACGCGATCCTCGTTGGGGCCGTGTAATGGAAGGCGCCGGAGAAGACAGTTATCTGGGTAGTAGCATTGCTGCTGCTCGTGTAAAGGGTTTTCAAGGAAAAGGAATTGGCAATATAGATGCGGTCATGGCGTGTGCCAAACATTTTGCTGCTTATGGTGCAGCGGAGGGTGGACGTGATTACAATTCTGTTGACATGAGTGTCCGAAAACTCTATGAAGTTTATCTTCCTCCATTCAAAGCAGCCAAGGAGGCGGGAGTTGCTTCATTCATGAATTCATTCAATGATCTAAATGGAATTCCTGCTACGGGTAGTTCTTTTTTGCAACGCAAGTTGCTCAAAGGAGATTGGAATTTTAATGGAATTGTGGTAAGTGATTGGGGTAGTGTGGGTGAAATGGTCAACCATGGATTTGCTACCGATTTAAAAGATGCCGCATTAAAAGCAATGGCTGCTGGATCTGATATGGATATGGAGAGTCGTGCCTATGTGGCGCATCTGGCTGATTTGGTCAAAGAGAAAAAAATAGATATCCTGCTAATCAATGATGCGGTAAAGCGTGTATTGTATAAAAAATTTGAGCTGGGTTTATTCGAGGATCCTTATCGTTTTTCTGACGAAAAAAGAGAACAAGCTGTTTGGAATAATCCCGCACACGTACAAGTGGCCAGAGAAATGGCTCGTAAAAGCATTGTATTACTAAAAAATGAAAAACTGCCTGCTCTCAATCAAGCCGTATTGCCATTGTCGAGCAGTGCAAATAAAAAAATTGCATTAATTGGTCCATTGGTAAAGGCTATTGGAGAGAACAATGGTTTTTGGAGTTATGCCTGGCCAGATGATTCTTCAAGAGTCGTATCATTATGGCAAGGCGTCATCAACAAATTAGGAAATGCTAGTTCGCTAACCTATGCTAAGGGTTGTGAAATAACTGGTGCTGATACAAGTGGTTTTGCTGCAGCAAGAAAAACAGCTGCATTAGCGGATATACTGATTGTAAGTGTAGGGGAATTAGCAACGATGTCTGGTGAAGCCAAAAGCAGAAGTCAATTACAATTACCAGGTGTTCAAGAGCAGTTAGTCAAAGAGATGGTGGCAACCGGCAAACCTGTTGTTGTATTGATCAGTGCGGGGCGTCCATTAGTATTTAACTGGATTGCAGACCATGTGCCTGCTATAGTTTATACGTGGTGGTTGGGTACCCAAGCAGGAAATGCAATAGCCGATGTGTTGTTTGGTGATTATAATCCATCGGGAAAGCTGCCTATTACATTTCCGCGAAGTGAAGGACAGATTCCTATCTATTATAATTATCTGAGCACAGGTCGTCCATTTAAATCTGACACAGACAATACGTATGTTACTGCATATAAAGATCTTCCTAATAGCCCACGTTATGTTTTTGGACATGGGTTGAGCTATACTACTTTTCAGTACGGCGCTTTGCAAGTAAATACAAGCACCATCTCCAAGGATCAGCCGCTTCAGGTTAGTATTACAGTAACCAACACCGGCAATACTGCAGGCGACGAAGTGGTGCAGTTATATCTACAAGATGTAGTGAGTTCTATTGTAAGACCTGTTAGAGAGTTGAAAGCATTTGAAAAAATTAGTCTTAAACCTGGCCAATCAAAAGTGGTGCACTTTACACTTGAACCCAGTGCCTTTTCTTATTATAATGATAGCTTAGCGTTGATTGCTGAACCTGGCCTCTTTCATATATACATAGGAGGGGATAGTCAGGCCACTCAAAAAGCAAGTGTTACTCTTCTTTAACTTCTTCAAAATCCAGATAGTCCTCCTTTCGGCTTTTTGCAGTAGGGCTGGTTTTAGTATTTGTGTAGGACGAACCTGAACCTTGATTTTCCTGGTTGTTTGTAAAACCGCCCTGTTGGCGAACCTGCTGCTCCATCTGTTCCTTCATCTGACGAAAGCCTTTTCTGAGCGTTCTTCCTGCCAGGAAAAGGGGTACTACCAGCCTGAAAATGAACTGAAAAGCAAAATAGGCCAGCAAAAAATAGAGGATGTATTTCATGGGGTAGCAAAGATAAGAAGGGGAAGACCCCTATTGTTTTTTGGTCAAAACGGGAGGATTGCATAAATTTGCACTCTGAAGATGATGGAAGGGAACGAATTCGTTCCCTTCTTCTTTTTAGCTATATGGATAACAGCGCCCTGATAAGGACTTTGACAGAGAAGGTAAACCGCCTGATTGAGGCGGAAAACGACCTCTTTTTGGTAGAAATTCGGATTAAACCTACGAACAACATAAAAGTGTATATCGATGGGGATCAAGGAGTTAGCGTGGATAAACTGGTTGCATATAACCGGAAATTCTATCGCCAACTGGAAGAGGAGGCACTATTTCCGGATGGGGATTTTTCACTGGAGTTATCCTCCCCTGGTTTGGACGAACCGCTAAAACTTCATCGGCAGTACATTAAAAATGTGGGTCGGCCTGTAGAGGTGGTTCAGGAAGATGGTATCAAAGAGGAGGGGGTATTGAAGGCGGTTCGGGAAACGGAGGTAGCATTGGAGATTACAAAAGGCAAGGGAAAGAAGGCGATTGTCAGTTTGTTGACAATTCCTTTATCAACTATAAAAACAACAAAAGTTCAAATCAAATTTTAAAAACGAAACGGTTCAAAAATTTGCAGTATGGCCAGTATTAATCTAATCGATGCGTTCCAGGATTTTAAAGATGCGGAGAATATCGATCGTCCGACCATGATGAAGGTGGTAGAAGACGTTTTCAAAACATTGTTACGTAAAAAATACGGAAGTGACGAAAACTTCGACGTAATCGTAAACGCAGAAAAAGGTGACTTGGAAATTATCCGTAGAAGGATGATTGTTGAGGATGGAGAAGTAGAGGATCCGCTTGCACAAATTGCGTACTCCGATGCTGTAAAAATTGAGCCCGACTTTGAGGTGGGGGAAGAATTATACCAAGAGATTGACTTGCTTGATTTTGGTCGTCGTGCAATTTTAGCTGCTAAACAAACTTTAGCTAGTCGTATTGGGGATATCAAGAAAAATGCATTGGCAAAAAAATATGGAGATCGTGTAGGGGACATCATCAGTGCGGAAGTTTACCAGGTATGGAAAAAGGAAATTTTATTATTGGATGAAGAAGGCAATGAGCTGATTCTTCCAAAGAGTGAGCAAATTCCACAAGACTATTTCAAAAAAGGAGAATCTATCCGAGCAGTTATCAGAAGGGTAGACATGAAAAATAATAATCCCGTAATTATACTTTCACGCACGGCTCCGGAATTTTTAGCGAAGTTGCTGGAGATTGAAGTGCCTGAGATTTTTGACGGATTGATTGTGATCAAGAAAATTGTTCGTGATCCAGGAGAACGTGCTAAAGTGGCGGTTGAGTCCTATGATGATCGTATTGATCCCGTTGGTGCTTGCGTGGGTATGAAGGGGAGTAGAATTCACGGGATTGTTCGTGAATTGAAAAATGAAAATATTGATGTGATTAACTTCACTACTAATATTCAATTGTTGATTCAGCGTTCACTTACGCCGGCTCGGATTACTAGCATGGAACTAGATACGGAGAATAAGCATGCCAATGTTTACCTGGCTCCTGATCAGGTATCCTTAGCTATTGGACGCAGAGGGGTTAATATTAAGTTGGCCACTGAGTTAACCGGATATGAGTTAGATGTGTACAGAGATAATTTGGGCGAAGAAGAAGAGGAGTTTGATATTGATCTGGAAGAATTCACAGATGAGATTGATGAGTGGGTAATTGACGAATTGAAACGTGTGGGTTGTGATACAGCGCGCAGTGTGCTCAAATTGTCTGCTGATGAATTAGAGCGTCGTACGGATTTGGAGAAGGAAACCATTGACGATGTTCGTCGGGTGCTCCAAACCGAGTTTGAAAATGAATAACAAGTTTTTTTAAAACAACTGAATGGCAGAATTAAAACTTCCTAGATTACTGGCGGCGGCCAAAGAGTTCAACATTGGACAAGAAACCCTTATTGAGTTTTTAGCAGGGAAGGGTTTTGCCAAGGATGACCTGAAGCCTACCTCTAAACTTTCGGAGGATATGTACCGTTCGCTCCAGCAGGAATTCCAGAGCGACAAGGCCGCTAAAATGAAGAGTGACCAACTGGAACTTCCCAAAACGGCACAGGGCGAAGTGCGTAAGAAAAAAGAAGAAGAGGAAATTTCATTTAAGTCTGGAAAGACTGCTAAGAAAAAAGAAGAGCCTTCCACTTCTGGTTCTGTAAAAGAGGAAAAGGTAGAGGAGGTTATAGTAAAAGCAGAGGCTCCTACTGTGGAAGGTCCAAAGGTTGTAAAGAAGATTGATCTGGATACGATTGATTCATCCGTTCGTTCTAAAAAAGGAATAAAAGCTAAAAAGGAAGAACCGGAGGCTGCGGTTGAAAAACCTTCTAAGAAGAAAAAAGAAGAAGCAGCGCCCCAAAAAGCTGCAGCAGTGCCGGTAGTGCCTGTTGAAGAAGCGCCACCTACTATCGAAAACATCGAGATAGAAAAATTGTCGGGTCCAAAAATTCTTGGAAAGATTGAGCTGCCTGTTAACAATGACACGCGTCCGGTACGTGAAGAGAAAAGACCACGCAAACGCATTCCTATTACTAAAAAAGATGGAACGCATCGAGAAGTATTTATCAATAAAGATGATAGTAACAGACCAAGTGGTGGTGGCGGTGGATTTAACAGAGGACGTGCAGGTAATCAACGTCCGCCACAACAACGGGGAAATGTTCGTCGGGAGGATAAACTAATTGACGAAAAAGAGATTCAACGTAAAATCCAAGAAACACAAGCTAAACTGGCGGGTGGTGCTGGGAAAGGTAAGAGTGTAAAAGCAAAACTTCGTCGCGCCAAGCGTGAGGAAATGGCGGAAGCTATGGGCGAAGAAGTAGCAGATAATAAGTTACAACTAACGGAGTTTATCAGTGTTAGTGAACTAGCGAGTTTGATGGATGTGAACTTTGCAGATGTGATCAGTAAGTGTATGAGCTTGGGAATCATGGTGTCGATTAATCAGCGTTTGGATGCTGAAGTAATTGAATTGGTTGCCAGTGAATTTGGTTTTGTGGTGGAGTTCATTGATATGGAAAAGCAGATGGAAATGGAAGAAGATGGTGATGAAGAAGATGAAGAAGAGGATCTGAAACATCGTTCTCCCATTGTTACCATCATGGGTCACGTTGACCATGGTAAAACTTCATTACTGGATTATATCCGTAGTGCTAACGTAGTAGCTGGTGAGGCGGGTGGTATCACGCAGCACATCGGTGCTTACCGCGTGGAGGTTGCTGGTGGAAAAGAAATTACATTCCTAGATACACCGGGTCACGAAGCATTTACAGCCATGCGTGCGCGTGGTGCCAAGGTTACTGATATTGCTGTAATTGTTGTGGCAGCAGATGATGCTATCATGCCTCAAACGCGTGAAGCAATCAGCCACGCACAAGCAGCGGGAGTGCCAATGATTTTTGCGGTTAATAAGATTGATAAGGATGGCGCTAATCCGCAAAAAATATATGAGCAATTATCGCAGATGAATATTTTAGTGGAGGAGTGGGGTGGTAAGTTCCAGAGCCAGGAAATCTCTGCTAAAAAAGGATTGAACATTGATAAGTTATTGGAAAAGATTTTGCTTGAAGCAGAAATGTTAGATCTCAAAGCAAACCCGGATCGTGGTGCAATGGGTACTATCATTGAGGCTTCATTGGATAAGGGTCGCGGATTTGTGGCCACCTTATTGGTGGAAAACGGAACCTTGCATCCCGGAGATCTGGTAGTGAGTGGTCAGTATTACGGAAGAGTGAAGGCCATGTTCAATGAAAGAAATAAAAAAGAAAAGGAGGCAGGTCCTTCTGCACCGGCTTTAATATTAGGATTGAATGGGGCACCACAAGCGGGTGAAAAGTTCAAAGTTTATGAGGATGAAGGAGAGGCTAAAGAAATTGCTAACCGTCGCGCACAAATTTTACGTGAACAAGGTATTCGTACTAAGAAGCATATTACGCTTGATGAAATTGGGCGTCGATTGGCACTTGGTAGCTTCAAGGAATTGAATGTAATCATCAAAGGTGACGTGGATGGTTCTGTAGAGGCCTTAAGTGATTCATTACAGAAACTTTCTACAGAGGAGATTATCGTGAAGGTGATTCACAAGGGTGTGGGTCAAATTAACGAAAGTGATATTGTGTTGGCTGAAGCTTCTGATGCTATTGTTATTGCCTTTAACGTTCGTCCCTCACTCCAGGCTTCTAAACTGGCAGAGAATGCGGGTATTGAAATCAAAATGTACTCCATTATCTACAACGCCATTGAAGAAGTTAAGAGTGCCATGGAGGGTATGTTGGAGCCTAAAACGCAGGAGAAGATTGTGGCCAATGTGGAAATTCGTGAGGTATTCAAATTTGATAAAGCTACGGTGGCGGGATGTTTTGTACGGGATGGTAAAATCAAACGGGATTCTAAGATTCGTTTGATCCGAGAAGGTATTGTGGTATATCCTACTGCAGAAGGGGTGGTAGCAGAACTGGCTTCCTTGAAGCGTTTTAAAGATGACGCTAAAGAAGTGGTTTCAGGTATGGAATGCGGATTGACTATTAAAAACTTTACGGATATCAAAGTGGGGGATGTAGTGGAGGCGTATGAATTGGAAGAAGTAAAGAGAACGCTCTAACTTTTTGTTAAACTCAAGCTGCTTTTGCATACTGCTGCAAAGGCCGCTTACTTTTGGGAACTATGCATAGTGTAATAAGAACCTCCCTTCTTTTTTCATTGATCTTGCTTGCTGGCGCTTTGTGCGCACAACCCAAGAAAGTTGTAGCTGATAAAATTGCTGCCGTAGTGGGCGATCGAATTATTCTGCAATCTGATGTAAAGAACTCTGTGGCCGATATGGCTCGTCGGGGTGAGAATTTACCTCCGAATGCTGAATGTATGATCATGGAGCAGGCAGTAGTTTCTAAGGTTATGATGTTACAAGCTGAAAAAGATTCATTACCTGTTACTGATGAGGATGTGGAAGCGGATTTGGATAATCGTATTCGTTCTTACATCAATCAATTTGGTAGCCAAGAGGCGGTGGAAGAAATAGCGGGTAAAACTATTTATCAGATCAAGGATGATGCACGTGAGTCAGTGCGTGAGCAAAAGTTAGCGGCTTCCATGCAACGTAAAATTGTGGAGAATGTACGTATCACCCCTGTAGAGGTAAAGGCTTGGTTTGATAAAATTCCTAAGGATAGTTTACCTTTTTATGAATCTGAATTAGAGATTGGGCAGATTGTAATTTATCCAAAGGCCTCACGTGATTTGGAACAGTATATCATTGGTGAAATGAATAACTACCGTCGTCAGATTGAACTAAAACTGACTACGTTTGAACAATTAGCCAAGCGTGTTTCTGAGGATCCAGGAAGTAAAGATCGTGGAGGTCAGTATCAATTGAATCGTAATGAAAAAACATGGGATCCTGTTTTTCTTTCTACCTCATTCCGATTAAAGGAAGGGGAGATCTCACCGCCTGTAAAATCAAAATTTGGATTTCATATTATCCAAATGGTCCAGCGTAATGGTGATGATGCCATTGTTCGCCATATTCTTCGCGTACCACCGGTGACATCAGATGAATTAGACCAGGCTAAACGTAAATTGGATACCGTTCGTTCTAAAATAATAGCAGGTACACTTACTTTCAATGAGGCTGCTACAAAATATAGTGATGAAGAATCAGCAAAATATACCGGTCCTTATTTGACCAATCGTGATGGTTCTACTTTTGTTACCATCGACCAATTGGATAAGGATATGGTTAGCTTGCTGGCAAAATTGAAAACTGGTGATTATACGATGCCTGTTGCCTATGAAAATGAGCAGGGTAAAAAAGGTGTTCGTATTGTTCATCTTAAATCTCGTTCAGTTCCGCATCGGATGAACCTGCAAGATGATTATAGTAAGATTGCACAATTTGCATTGGAGGAGAAGAAAGCTAAAGTGATGGAGAAGTGGATCCAGAATAAATTGGAAACCTATTACGTGAAGATTGATACGGCTACGGCCGAGGAGTGCCCACAGCTGAAAAAATTCTCAGCTGATAATTAATCCTCTATGAGTGACTCGATCAAACATGAATGCGGACTTGCCTTTATTCGTCTGCGTAAATCTTTTTCTTATTATCAGCAACAATATGGCACGTCCCTTTGGGGGTTGAATAAATTGTACCTCCTCATGGAAAAGCAGCACAACCGTGGGCAGGATGGTGCGGGTGTGGTGGCGGTGAAGCTTCATACAGAGCCGGGGTATCCCTTTATGAATCGGATTCGTAGTAATGCGCCACAGGCTATTGCTGACATTTTTCATCGAATTGGTGAGCAGATCAATGAATTTGAAAAATATAATCCTGGCGTACGTAATCATCCGGGGTTAATGAAGGGTAATATTGATTTCATGGGAGAGATCTTGTTGGGTCATCTCCGGTATGGAACACAGGGGAAAAATAAACTGGAGTATTGTCATCCTTTTATTAATAGGCATATTGTCCCTGCTAGGAATTTAGCACTGGCTGGAAATTTTAATATAGTCAACGCAGAGGAATTATACACGCATATTGGACAACAGCCCAATGAAGAACTTCGTTCCAGTGATTTAGCGGCCTTACTCGAATTGATTTATAAATTTCTCAATGAAGCAGATGAGAAAGCCCCGGATCAGTTAGATATCAAATCAGTTTTGCAAAAAACAATTCCGCTGTTAGATGGTGGTTTTAATGTGGGTGGTGTTACGGGAAATGGAATTGCTTTTGTATTTCGTGACCCACATGGCATTCGTCCTTCTTATTACTATATCAATGAAGAAGTGATAGTGGCTGCCTCTGAGCGTGCTGCCATTCGTACTACATTTAATGTTCCAGAAAACCAGGTGCAGGAATTACTGCCAGGACAGGGATTAATTGTTTATGAAGATGGGCGTGTGGTGATTGAACAACTGGTGGCACCCAAGGAGAGAAAGGCCTGTAGTTTTGAACGAATATATTTTTCCAGAGGTAGTGATGAGAAAATTTATCGTGAGCGTAATCAACTTGGTTTTCGATTGAGTGAGCCGGTACTCGAGGCAATTCAGCATGATTTGCGTAATACTATCTTTTCCTTTATACCTAATACGGCGGAAACAGCTTTTTACGGTATGCTCAAAGGAATGGAGCAGTATCTTAATAGAATAAAAGTAGAACGAATTTTAAGCTGGGGTAAGGATTTTGATGAAGAGAAGTTGCGGGAGATGATTAATCGCACCATTCGTATCGAAAAAATTGCTATCAAGGATGTCAAGATGCGTACGTTTATTACAGAAGATGTGAGTCGTAATGAAATGGTACAGCACGTTTATGATATTACCTATGGTACGGTTCGTCCTGATGAAGATACCCTGGTTGTAATTGATGATTCAATTGTACGAGGTACCACATTGAAAGAAAGTATCATTCGTATGCTGGGGCGCCTGCGTCCAAAGAAAATTATTGTAGTTTCTTCTTGCCCTCAAATTCGCTATCCGGATTGTTATGGAATTGATATGAGCAAGATGGGAGATTTTATTGCCTTTAATGCAGTTGTCTCTTTACTAAAAGAAGCAGGAAGAGCTGATTTTCTCAATGAATTACTGGATCGTTGCCGTACATTGGAAAAAGAAGGCAGATTACAGGAGGAAAATGTGGTTCGCCAACTTTATAAGCAGTTCACAACTGAACAAATCACTGCTAAAATAGCTGCATTGATCACACCTCCTGATTTGAATATTCCGGTGGAAGTTATTTTCCAGCGTATTGAAGACCTACATGCTTCTTGCCCTAATAATTTAGGGGATTGGTATTTTACAGGAAACTATCCAACACCAGGTGGTAATCGTGTTGTCAATAAAGCCTTCATGAATTATATGGAGGGTAAAAATGTAAGAGGTTACTAAGGCGCGCGTTTTTTATTTTTTTCTACTGACCAGGTATACGCCACTAAATATTAGACTTGCAGCTACTACTTTTTCTAAGCTAAATTGTTCTTGCAGAAACAGCGCTGCAATGATAGCAGCAAATACAGGTTGTGTGTAGATATAACTTCCAGTGATACCCGCTCCCAGATGTTTTAGCCCATACGTATTGAAGGAATAGGTAAGAAATGTTCCAAAGAAAACAAGGGCACCTAATGATAGTACTTGGGAAAAAAGGGCTTGCTCCCAATTAATACGCACTACATCAGACCAGCTAAAGGGCAGTATAAGTAAAAATCCAAATGTGAATACCCAGCGAATTACATGTAAGGGTTGGTAACGTGTCATTAATGGTTTAGCCAGTATAAAGTAGATAGCATAAGAAATAGCATTAATCAAAATCAGCACATCACCTGAGACCGAGGAGATGCCACTAGCGTCTTTTGATAGTATTAAAAGTAGCGCGCCTCCAATTCCTAATGCTAAACCAATCCCTTTAAATAAGGTAAAGGATTCGCGCAGCCAAAGCAGTGCAAACAAGGTAATTAGTATGGGTGTACTTAGCATTAACAAAGCTGCGTGAATAGTAGACGTGAGTGTGAGCCCTTTGATAAATAGCATTTGATTAATGGCTACTCCGGTTAATGCGCAACCTACAAAGCGAGGGATATCTTTTTTATCAATGCGGGCACTTTTATCTGAAAATGCCCACAGTATCCAAAATAATAATAAAGTAATCCCTACTCTAAAAAAGTTGACACCAAAAGCGCCTACCAAAGAAGGTGAAATATGTTTTACCAAACTTAGGTTGGCAGCAAAGAAAAAGTTAGTGAGTAGGACGGCTATATGTGCTTTTCGGATTTCAGACATGGAGCGCAAATTACTAACTGTTTTTTCCCAAAAGGGTTTTAAGCCAGGGATCCAGGGTTTGTTGTAAAGCTAGCGGGGGAGGTGTATAGGGTTGATAAGAGAACTCGGCTGCTATTGTCAACGCGCTTTTTATTGAAAAATTTTCTTGCATTAAAAGTGGCGCCCAACCTTTTTGATTACAATAGTTGGCTAAATATTCTTGCTCCGGCTGTCCGGGTGTTGGAATGCATACAAGTTTTTTTTGCTGAGGAAGCAGTTCCATTAAAGAGGTATAGCCACTTCTGCAAATAATCAGCGATGCTTTATCTATTTCGGTTTGTAATGCCGCACTATTCAGGTGTTCATAAATAATGCCTTTTGATTTACCATAGAGTAATTGAAGTGAATCGGTGGAGGAGGAGATATGATCCCCCGCGTTAACCGGCTTGCCCTTGACCAAGGTATACGAACCAGTATAGTTGGTTAATGATTGCGTAATTAGAGTTTCTAGGATTTCTCGTTGGGGTTCCGGTCCTGACAGCAAAAAAAGTAAATGTGTTTCTCCAATAGTTGCTGGGGTGTTTTGACTAAACCGATTTAATATTCCAATATATCGTAGGGGAGTTGTGGGCAATGCTAGGGGGGTTGATAATTCTCCTGCTAAGGCCCAGCTTCCCCTATAGTCAGGTATCCATACTTCATTAAATTTATTGAGTAACCGATATCCAATCTTTTGTAGCAATCGGTCTACCCAAACACCCTGACCCGTTTTAATTAGTAGTTGGTGGGTAATCAATACCGAGTGGATAGAGGGGTTATGCAATCCATATCTGTTGTCTGCGATTACGGCATCTAGTTTCCATTGCGCTACTTGTTTTGCCAACCATCTTTTTTCGTCCCTAATCTGTTTTAAAAATTTTGGCATTTGCCAGAGTAATAATAGCGGGAAAAGGATTTTGTTTTGCGAATACCTTATTTCTGTTCCTGGAGTTTCAACATAAGGTAGCGCAGGGAATTCCTGTTGTAATAGCGTTCCCGCCTTTCCATTGGCACCAATGATTACCTGGCAATTTTGCTTCAACAGCCAATGAATGATTGGGATACAACGGGTGGCATGACCCAATCCCCAGTTTAAGGGTGCTACCAGCACGCGAGGCCATGAAGTATTCAACAAATTTTTTTTAAGGATTGAGCAACAAATTGCTTGTAAAATAGTTTTTATTGAGGACTTTTAGGGTATGAAACAACTTGTTTTAGGAATCTGTTTGCTGGTGGTGTTGACTACAATGAGTAGTTGTGCACGCAACTATTATTCCAGCAAGGCTTCCAAAAACTGTGGTTGCCCCGGTCAAAATGTTCGTTAAACCCTAATCAATTTATGGCACGTACTCCCAAAACAATGACAGTGCTTTGCACAGCTTGTGACACAGCTTTGCAAGCGGATCAATTGCGTGATCGGGTATCTCATTTATTATCCTCTCCGGCTTTGGTGGAGCAATTTTGGAATACGGTAGAAATGGTAGATCGTAATTATATCACTACTAATCGTACGCGCATTGAAAGGGAGTTGCGTAACTACCCAGCGCGTTCTTTTCGCTTTTTGCTCAATAAAAATTAGTTGCTTATTGAAGCTTTCGAATAGCTTCCTCTAATTTTCCCAAGAAGACGGGGATTTCTTCTTCTTTACAAGTTCCTACACTTAATCGATACCAAGGTGAATCAGCGTCCGTTCCAAATGCATAAAAAGGAACTAGTGCTAGAGAGGCTTGGTCTAATAAATGACTGGTTACTGCTGCTTGGGAATCTAAGATTGTATTTTCTGCCGATTGTTTTCCTTTTAAATCTATACGGACGGTGAGGTAAATTGCGGCCTCTGGTGCTATAGAATCCACCGCTAATCCGGCTGCTTTCATTTTTTGAAACCCATCATGAATAGTGCGTAATCTTTTTTCGATCCCTGCTTTAAACCCAATTAAATAAGAATCAATAGCGGCTGTATTAGCCAAAAATCCAGTTAATGCTTTTTGCTCTGCCATTGGCGCCCATGCGCCGATATGGGTAAGAATCATTTTCATTTTTTGGATTAGTGGGGCAGGTCCCATTGACCAGCCTACTCGAACTCCAGTGGCTGCAAATACCTTGCTTATAGCGTCAATGAAAATGGTGTATTCCTTCATGGCCGGTTTTAGGGAAACCGGGTCATGGTGCTGTATGGATCCGTAGGTCAGGTGCCAGTACATTTGATCATACATCACGTAAAGTTTTTTCTCTTGCGGTCCTCTGCGTTTATTTTCCTCCAGTACTAAATCACATATAGCTGCTAGTTCCTCTTTTCTAAATGTAGTGCCCGTTGGATTTTGTGGTGAACAAAGTGAGAGCAAACTGGCCTCTTGAATATGTGGCCGAATCATTTCGGCAGTGGGCATAAAATTTGTTGCAGCGGTAGTTTCAATCAAAATATGTTCGCCCTCTACAAAATGGGTATAGTGATTATTATTCCAGGAAGGGGCTGCGTAAATTACCTTATCTCCTTTATCACAAATAGCTCTGAATACGGTGTAGATGAGTGGACGGCCTCCCGAGGCAATTAAAATTTCACTGGTAGTATAGGAAAGACCTTGTTTTTGTTGGATGAAAGCCGCCAGCGCTTCTCTCAAATCAAGATTTCCTTCGGCGGCGGGATAGCTAGTGTAATGTTGACGATAGGCTTCAATAATTCCTTGTTCCAATTCCGCGGGAATCGGAAAAATGGAAGGATCAAAATCGCCAATTGTAAAGTTGTAAACATGCGCTCCCTGTCTGATCTTTTCTTTGATTTCTCCACCTAATCGGACAATCTCGGAGCCAATAAGGGTCTCTGCTAGTTGGGAAAAAGGCATCGGTCTTTTTTACTGCTGCGAATGTAGTTTATTTCTTGCCGGCAGCTTTCTCAAAATCCAGAATTACTCCATTGATACAATAGCGAAGTCCAGTTGGAGGTGGTCCATCTTCGAAAACGTGTCCCAGGTGGGCTTTGCATCGACTGCATTGAACCTCTACGCGGTTCATCCCATGGCTATTATCTTGAATATAATGTAAGCTGCCTTTTTTAATGGGTTCAAAAAAACTAGGCCACCCACAGCCGCTTTCAAATTTGGTATCGCTTTTAAAAAGGGGGTTACCACAGGCCTTGCAGTAATAGGTGCCAACTTCCTTAGCCTCTTCAATAGGGCTGGTCCAGGGTCTTTCAGTCCCTTTTTCTCTGGCTATGTAGTAGACTTCAGGAGAGAGTATTTTTTTCCATTCGTTTTCCGATAGCTTCACCTCATTACTGTCTGTTCGGGAGTAAATTGGATTATTGTTTTTACCAGATTCCATACTGCGTGTTGGTTTTTGTGTTTTTATACTGGGTTGTGCCTCACAGCTCTGCACCCAGAGCAGGCCCGCTAAACCACAGCTAAACAAAAGAATTTTCATACACTTATAACAATACAAATTAAGGAATGTTGGCTGATACATACAGTTGTTCGCATCAAGATAACGGGTACGGACTTACCTTTATACTCCCTGCAAAACCACTGTTTATGTTCAATTTAATTTTATTTGGGCCTCCGGGCAGCGGCAAGGGAACGCAGTCCGATCGGCTTGTAGAAAAATACGGTCTCAAACACCTGTCCACCGGTAATTTGTTACGGCAGGAAATTGCTGATAAAACTGAGTTAGGTCTCTCTGCCAAAAGTTATATTGATTCTGGCAAGCTGGTACCTGACGAAGTGGTAATTGGCATGGTAGATTCTTTTTTTGAACAACACAAGCAAGCTCGTGGTTTTTTATTTGATGGATTTCCACGTAGGGCTGCACAAGCAGAAGCATTGGATAAATTATTAGCGAGCAAGCAAACTTCTATTGCTTCTGTAATTGCCCTGGAAGTGAGTGAGGAAGAATTAGTGAAACGTTTATTGAATCGTGGGAAAACATCTGGTCGTACTGATGACTCAGATGAAGCGGTGATCCGGAAACGTTTTGCTGTTTATTTAGCAGAGACCAGTCCAGTTGCTGCACATTATAATACCGCAGGAAAGTTTGAATCCATACCTGGCGAAGGAACCGTGGATCAAATTTTTGAATCACTGTGTTCGATCATCGACGCCAAAATTTAATTGTTACTGGCTCTGTTCAAGATCTCTCGCTCTTCTGCATTGAGCGAACCCATTCCTTTTGCATTGATCTTATCTAGAATGGCATCAATACGGTCTTGTGTTAAATGTGGTGTTCTCTTAAATGGTTTTCGTGTTGCCTTATAAAATAATTGCTCTTTTAACGGGAGTCTGATTTTTTTAGGACTATTAGGGTTGAAAAGTTGACCAGCCCAATCAAATAAGTTACTCATCCAGGCACTGGTATCAATACCCCGGCTAATTAAACGCATAAAAATAAATCCTGTTAACCCCCCGGCCAGGAGTGGTAAATAGCTAAGTGGTTGATCCAAGGGTCGAGTAGCCAGTGTAATAATAATGTACAAACTACTCAATACCCAAAGTGGAAATCCGCCAAACAGATCTGGCATAATTCTATACTGTGGTGTAAGTAATGTAGTGGCTATTGCAATAGCCATCACAGCCGCTGTAGATCCCATATAACCACTGGCGCTACCCACCGAAGGAAAGAATATTGAGGCTACTATATAGGTGAGACCACCCGCCCAGGCTCCATATAGATAAAGTGGAATAATTTTTCGATTGCCACTGAGGTCTTGAAAAATAAAACCAAAGACCCATAGCCAAAGCATGTTGCCAATTACCATCCAAATACCCAGGTTGGCAAATGGAAATGTTAATATGGTCCACCAGTGCGTGAGTACTTCTGTTGGAGAAGCCGGCAAGAGAAACCAGGGAAGAATCGAATTGCGGAAGGTGGCTTCTAATACCGCTCGATCCTGATAAAAGAAAAATAAATAAGCTTTACACAAGGAAATAGTGATAAATACAATCAGATTGGCTGCGACCAGCTTAATCAAGGCATTGCTAGAGTCTCCCAGTGTAAGTCTTCGGCTTGAGGAATAGTTCATACAATCAATACAACGAACGACGGTTGGTTTTGTTCCAAAAATAGACAATCAAAAATCCGGTTATGGCTCCACCCAGGTGGGCAAAATGCGCAATATTATCTCCGGTTATAGAAGTAACACCACCAAAAAGATCAATGGCCGCCAAACCCAGCATAGCCCATTTGGCTTTAACAGGCACAGGAATGAACATGATAAACAGTTCTGTGTTGGGAAATAAGTAGGCAAAAGCAGCCATCACGCCCATAACAGCTCCACTGGCGCCCAAGGCGGGCGAGATAGCGCCAATATTATCTTGAATGGCTTTATAATTATTAGCTTGAAAAAAAGAAAGTAATTCTTCGCAACGAACATACTGCATACCCAAGTGTAGTGCTGCTGCCCCTAAACCACAGGCCAGATAGAAAAATAAAAAACGCTCTCCTCCCCAAACATTCTCCAATACACGTCCAAACATCCAGAGCGTAAACATATTGAAGAGAATATGAAAAAAAGTACTGGGCGAATGCGAAAACATGTGTGTTACAATTTGATAGGGCTTGAACTGCTGCCCAGCTTCCAGGGCACCTGATTCCACTAATAGTTTATGCAGCTGATCTGGCATCATTGGCCAGAGCATAAACCACTCAGTGATCGGAAAGCGATTTGCCAATGTTAATTGTGCAATAAAAACCAGGGCATTGATAATGATCAGGTTTTTTACAATTGGGGGGAATCCATCGGGTCTCGTGAATCGGAAGTCACTCATGTTGCAAAAGTACGCGAATCGCTTTATCGTCTTTTTAATTGTACGATATTCTCAATATGGTGGGTATGTGGGAACATATCCACGGGTTGAACTTTTGTTACTTGATAATGGGCATCCAGTAGCTGCAAGTCACGGGCTTGTGTGGCAGGATTGCAACTCACATACACAACAGTGGGAGCGCCTATTTCAATCAGCTTCTCAATAAGTTTAGCATGCATACCGGCACGTGGTGGATCAGTAACTATCACATCGGCCTGGCCCTGCGCTGCAAAAAAATCACTGGTACAGATATCAATTACATCACCCGCAAAAAAGGAAGTATTAGTTAATTTATTTAATTGTGCATTTTCTTGCGCATCTTCAATGGCAGCAGCTACCTGTTCTACACCAATGATTTTTTTAGCCCCCGGACTCATAAAGATGCCGATACTACCTGTGCCACAGTAAAGATCATATAAGGTTTCTTGACCAGTTAAACCGGCTGCTTCTTCGGTAAGCTGATATAATTTTTCAGCCTGACGCGTATTGGTTTGAAAAAACGAACGGGGTCCAATTTTAAAGCGAAACTTTTTATTGTAACGCGTATTTAATAATTCTTCCTCAATAAATCCCTTACCAGTAAATGGGATCGGTTCCAAGTCAAAAATGCTATCATTCCATTTGAGATTAGCTGTATATAAAAGTGTAGTGATGGAAGGGAATTCTTTTTGTATTGCGTCCAGTAAGGGGAGTAGGCGTGTTGGATTATTTTCTCCCACAATCAAATTGACCATTATTTGTCCAGTTTCACAAATTCGAATTTGTAGATTACGCAAAAAGCCGGTGTGCAAGTGATAGTCATAATAGCTTAATTGATGCTGCGCTGCATAGGCTTTAATAAATAGTCGGATTTGGTTAGTTGGCTCCGCTTGTAGGTGACAGTTAGTAATATCTACTACCTTATCAAAAAACCCACGTGCATGAAAACCTACTACATTAGTGGTAGCAGAAATAGTAGCATCGCTTAACTCACTGGGTAGTAAAAAGCGTTTATTGCTAAAAGTGTATTCTATTTTGTTTCGGTATTGAAATAATGACTGACTTCCAATGATAGGATCAATGGCTGGCACTGCTACTTTTCCAATTCGCTTGAGGGTTTGTTCTACTTGTTGTTGTTTGTAGCGTAATTGCCACTCGTAGGGAAGTTCCTGCCACTGACAACCGCCACAAATACCTATATGTGCACACCGGGCAGCAACACGGTGAGGTGCCTTTTCATGAAAATGGATTACTGTGCCTTCTGCCCAGTCTTTTTTGCTTTTATGTATTCGAACATCCACCAGATCTCCGGGAATGGCACCTTCTATGAAAATAACTTTTCCATCGATCCGGGCCAGGCATTTTCCTTCGGCTGCATAGTCCTCTACCAATACCTGATTAATGATCTTTGGTTTTTTTGTTCGCCGCATTTGACAAAGATAACGGCGCTGTAGGCTTGATTTTTAATAACTTTATCCCACTATATGCGTATGAAAAACTGGTTAACTAGTTGTTTTTGTTTGTTAAGCTTTTGTGGGCTGGCACAAACTGGGTATGAAATTAAAGTCACTTTCAAACCCTATAAGAATCTATATATCTACCTGGGACATTATTTTGGTAAAACCTATCCTATCATTGACTCTGTTAAACTAGATAATAATAGCACCGGTGTATTTAAAGGGACTAAGCTATTGCAAGGTGGTATCTATCTGGTGGGGTATCCAAACCGATCGGGTTTTTTTGAAATTTTAATAGATAAACAGCAACGTTTTTCAGTAATAGCGGATTCTGCTACTGTGCCCGCCGGCATTCAATTTATTGGCTCGCCAGATAATGAGCTGTTCAATACCTACCAACGTTCTATGGGGGAAAAAGGTGCGCAGATCAATATTGTTCGCGAGTCGTTGAAAAATGCCAGTGCCGCCGACTCACTTAGTATTAACCAACAATTGATTCGCATGGATCAGGAGTTGCGTACTTACAGGGAAAAAATGATCACCGAAAATCCCAACACAATACTCAGTGCTTTATTGCTTGCCATGAAAGAGCCGGTATTGCCACCAAATTTGCAAAAGCCAACCTCCCGAGAAGATTCTGTTGCGGCTTTTCGGTTCTATAAAGAAAACTATTGGGAGGGAGTTAATTTTTGGGATGGTCGTTTAGCGTACACTACTTTTTTTGAAGATAAGTTGGATCGCTATTTTAATCAACTAGTGGCTCCTCATCCAGACTCAGTAAACAAAGAGATGGACTATATGCTGAGTTTTGCAAAAGCTAATGCAGAAATGGAGCGTTTTTTATTACTCCGATTTGTCAATCGCTATTACTCGCAACGTTATATGTGGGAGGATGCCGTATTTGTTCATCTTTATGAAAAATACTTTGCAACCAATCCTCCATCCTGGCTTAGTGAACAGGGTAAGAAAACCATTACGGATCGTGCGTACAGTTTAATGGCAAATATTTTTGGCAGTCCTGCTTCTGAAATTCAGCTTCCTGATTCTACCGGAAAGTCCCTTTCACTTTATGGTTTGAAAAAAGAATATACGTTGATTGTATTCTGGGATCCGCTTTGCGGACATTGCAAAGAAACCTTACCAAAAATTGATTCTGTCTACCAATTACGCTGGAAAGCACAAGGGCTCGGTATTTACGCGGTAGCCAAAGAAAATGATGGTACGCGGAAGGATTGGTTAAAATTTATTGCCGATAAAAATTTAGGTCATTGGAGCCACGTTTATTACGCTAAGGAAGCGGAAAAAGAACGTGTGAGTAATAACGTACCTGGTTATTCGCAGTTATACGATGTACAATCTTTTCCCACACTCTACCTGTTGGACAAGAACAAACGAATTGTTGCAAAAAAACTATCGTTTGAACAGATTGATGAAATATTGCAATTGAAGTTGAAGGAAAAGAAATAATTAACCTAAATATCCTTTACCACGTCTGCTATTAAAAGGGGTCTGCCCAGTGTGTAATAGTGTAATACAGGTACCCCCGCCTTTTTTAATTCACGTGATTGCATCAGCAGCCATTCACGTCCCACCTTTTCTACATCCAAATCTGTTTTGCAGCGTAGCACTTCTTTTGATAAGTCTGTTGGCAAATCGATATTAAATGTTTTTGGAAGAATGGAAAGTTGCTTTTTAGTGTAGATGGGTTTCAGCCCTGGAATAATCGGAACGGTAATGCCAATAGCACGACAGTCTTTTACAAATGCATGGTACTTAGCATTATCAAAAAACATTTGTGTAACGATATAGTCAGCACCAGTGTCTACTTTTTGTTTTAAATGCTGTAGATCAATTTCTTTATTGGGTGCCTCAAAATGTTTTTCGGGATAACCTGCCACGCCAACACAGAACTTTGTTTTTTGTGTATCTCTTAATTCCTCTTCCAAATAAATTCCATCATTGAGTGATACTACCTGTCTAAGTAAGTCAACAGCGTATTTATGTCCGCCTGGCTCTGGTTCAAAGGAACTCTCATTTTTTGCAGCATCGCCTCTTAAGACCAATACATTGTCTATCCCTAAGTAATTTAAATTGATCAGTGCATCTTCTGTATCATTAACACTAAACCCACCGCAAATCAAATGAGGTACGGTATCTACATTATACTTATTCATAATGGCCGCACATATACTTTCTGTGCCTGGCCGTTTACGTACTACCACTTTTTCAAAACTGCCATCCGTCTTTTTCTTAAAAACATGCTCACTTCGATGGTATGTAACGTTAATGAAGGAGGGGTTGAAAACCATCAAAGGATCCAGGTGCTTGTATAAGGCTTCAATGCCCTTGCCTTTCAAAGGGGGTAATACTTCAAAGGAAATAAGCGTATCCTTGGCCTGATTAATGTGGTCAATGACTTTCATAGGTCCCTAATGTGCAAACTTACATACTTTTGTTCTATGCAGTTGAAGATTCGAACCGAAAACCTCATGAAGCAGTATGGTACACGAACAGTCGTTAACCAGGTTTCTTTTGAGGTAGGGCAGGGTGAAATTGTTGGTTTATTAGGTCCCAATGGGGCTGGCAAAACCACATCATTTTATCAAGTGGTGGGCTTAATTAAGCCTGATGCAGGTAAGGTGTTTATCAATGAACAGGATATTACGGCCTTGCCGATGTACAAAAGGGCACAGATGGGTATTGGTTATCTGCCCCAGGAGGCCTCTGTATTTAGAAAGCTCACTGTTGAGGATAATATAGCAGCAGTACTTGAGATGACTAAACTCACAAAAACTGAGCAACGGTATAAACTTGAATCTTTATTACAAGAATTTCGACTACAGCATGTACGTAAAAGCAATGGTGATGTATTAAGTGGTGGAGAAAGACGCCGTACTGAGATTGCAAGGGCCTTAGCGGTAGATCCTAAGTTCATTCTATTGGATGAACCTTTTGCTGGTATTGATCCTATTGCAGTCGAAGATATCCAGGCTATTGTTGCAAAATTGAAGTTCAAGAATATTGGAATCTTGATAACTGATCATAATGTTACGGAGACCTTGTCTATTTGTGACCGTGCTTATCTGTTGATAGAGGGGCGTATTTTTAAACATGGTACTGCCGAAGAATTAGCTGCGGATGAACAAGTACGTAAGTTATATCTCGGACGCAATTTTGAATTAAAAAGAAAAGATTGGCTGCATGAAGAAGCTGCGCAGTCCTCCTTAACTTCAAATTGATTCTCTTTTTTTTAAAATGGATTACCGTCAACTTCCCAAAATTGAATTGCATCTTCATCTGGATTGTAGCTTGAGTTATGAGGTTGTACAGCAACTCGATTCAACGGTAACGCGTTCGCAATTCAATAATGAATTTATTGCACCACTCCCTGCTACCGACTTGCTTGAATACATCAATCGTTCTTCCCGTGGATACTTATTGATGCAAACAGTTGCTCAACTTCGTTTAGTCACGCTAGACGTACTTCGGCAATTGGAATCAGATGGTGTTGTTTATGTAGAACTTCGCTTTGCTCCACTTTTGCATACACTACAAGGTCTTACTCCTACCGAGGTAGTACAAACAGTGCAGGATGCATTGGCTGAAGCATCCACTTTATATCGGGTAATACCTCGTTTGATACTTTGTACACTTAGGCATTATTCCGCTGCAGAGAGTATGGAAACAGTTCAGCTGGTGGAAACCTTTATGCCGCATGGCTGGGTAGTTGGGTTTGATATTGCAGGGGATGAAGCAGGATATCCGGTAGCTACACATCAATCTGCCTTTGATTATGCACACGACAAGGCTATACCTGTTACGGCACATGCCGGGGAAGCATGCGGTCCTAACAGTGTGCGGGAAGTATTGAAACACTTCAGACCTTCGAGAATAGGACATGGGGTTCGTTCTACTGAAGATCCTCAGTTGTTGGATCAATTAAAATTGCAACGTATTCACTTAGAGGTTTGCCCCAGTAGTAATCTTAGAACTAATATTTATTCCTCTTATGCTAAACATGTTATTGATCAGTTATATCGAAAAGGGCTTTCCGTCAGTGTTAATTCCGATGCGCGAACCGTTACTCCTGTTACATTAAGCGAGGAGTATCAGCAATTGGCAACTACTTTTGGATGGACCTTATCCGATTTTTTACATTGTAATTTGCAAGCACTGGACTATTCTTTTGCTCCTGCGTCCGTTAAAGATTCCTTACGACCCGTTCTACAATTGGCGTATAGCTGACCGATTTTGGTTAATTTTCCTTATCAATGAATCTGCTATCACCAGCCATATCCTCATTGGCCCGGATGCGTTCCTGGCGGATAAATGCATGGAGAGATAATCCATTGAATGCGCAACGTGAAGTATTGCAGGATTTAGTAACCTCCGCTCAGTACACAGAGTTTGGACGTCGTTTTAATTTTGGGACACTCTTTAATGTTCGGTCTTTCAAAGAAGCGGTACCTATACATACCTATGAAGATCTAAAGCCCTACATCGATCGAATTGTGGCGGGAGAACAAAATATTTTATGGAATACACCCATCAATTGGTTTGCTAAAAGCAGCGGTACTACCAGTGATAAGAGTAAGTTTATTCCAGTTAGTGAGGAGGCATTGCAAGAAGGACATTTTAAGGCTTCTAAGGATGTGCTCACCCTTTATTATTGTCATCGTCCGGATTCCGCTTTGTTAACGGGAAAAGGGTTGATTATTGGAGGAAGTCATACCTTAAGTTCACTCAATCCGGAAGCACAGGTGGGTGATTTAAGTGCCGTGTTGCTACAGAATTCCCCATTCTGGGGTCATTGGCTTCGCACGCCCGATTTGCAAGTGGCGCTTATGGACGAATGGGAGTCAAAGATTGAGAAACTAGCTCAGCAAACCGTTTTAGAAAATGTGACATCCATTTCGGGAGTACCCACCTGGACTATGGTGTTGTTCAGAAGAATTCTTGAACTAACGGGAAAATCAACCATTGCCGAAGTATGGCCTTCACTTGAATTATATCTACATGGGGGTGTTTCATTTGCGCCTTATAAGCAACAATTCTCTGCCTTTTTGGGAAAAGAGGTCACTTACCTGAATATGTATAATGCCAGTGAAGGATTTTTTGCTGCACAGGATGATCCTACACAGGATGGAATGTTGCTATTCACTGATCATGGAATTTTCATGGAGTTTATGCCAGTCAGTGAATATGGGTCTGCTAATCCGAGGACCATTGGTTTGCAGGATGTGGAAATTGGACAACGCTATGCGTTGGTGATTAGTACCAACTCAGGTTTGTGGCGTTATTTGATTGGAGACACTGTTGAATTTGTTTCATTAAATCCCTATCGTATTCATGTAGCAGGTCGGCTAAAACATTATATCAATGCATTTGGCGAAGAAGTAATTGTTGATAATACGGATAAAGCCATTGCGGCTGCTTGTATTAAAACAGGCGCTACGGTTGTTGATTATACGGCTGCTCCTATCTATTTTGATACCAACGCAAATGGGGCGCACGAATGGTTGATTGAATTTGAACAACCCCCTACTTCATTGGAATTATTTGCTGCAATGCTCGATCAGTCCTTACAAGAAGTCAATAGTGACTATGAAGCAAAGCGCTATCGGAGTATTGCATTACGTGAGCCGCTGGTTAGACAAGTTGCTACCGGAACTTTTGCTGCCTGGCTCAAGCAGAAAGGTAAATTAGGAGGCCAGCACAAAGTTCCCCGGTTGAGTAATGATCGCACCGTTTTGGAGGAAATCTTACAACTGAATAACCCTACTTTTGTGACAACTTAATTTTTAAGTATGAAACTACTCGAGAATAAAGTGGCTATCATCACGGGAGCCGCACGTGGAATTGGCGAAGGCATTGCCTTACTATTTGCAGAACAAGGAGCCCATGTGGCTTTTACCTATGTAAGTGAGGGAAGTGCTGATAAAGCGAAGCAATTGGAAAGTCGATTGCAAAGATTTGGCGTGAAGGCAAAAGCCTGGAAAAGTAACGCAGGTGATGCGGCGCAATGCGAGCAATTTGTAAGCGAGGTGTTGCAAGAATTTGGTACAATTGATATCTGTGTAAATAATGCAGGAATTTCAAAGGATAATTTATTAATGCGTCTTACGCCTGATCAGTGGAATGAGGTCATTCAAGTTAATCTTAATAGTGTTTTCTATATGACCAAGCAGGTAATAAAACCTATGATGAAAGCGCGCACAGGCTCCATTATCAATATGAGTTCTGTTATTGGGGAAATGGGTAACGCAGGACAAAGTAGTTATGCGGCTAGTAAAGCTGGAATAATTGGATTTACCAAGTCTGTGGCAAAAGAACTGGGTAGTAGAAATATTCGTTGTAATGCTATAGCACCTGGATTTGTAGAAACAGATATGACTAGTTATCTAAAAGAGGGGGAAGCTGGTGAAAAGTATAAAGCCGGAATTCCGCTGGGACGTTTTGCGTCTGCACGCGATATTGCTAATGTAACGCTGTTTTTGGCTAGTGATCTCTCTTCTTATGTGACGGGTCAGACTATCAGTGCCTGCGGCGGATTGAATATCTAGTCTTGAATTTTAGTTCCTCTTCTTTTTAAATAATCGTGCCATAGAATCATGGCTGCAATGGTGCGATAGGGACGCCACGATTCTGCTATAGCTAACATTTTTTCTTTTGCAATGTCAGGTTTTAATTTTTTTATATGCTTTAGGCTATTTACCAACGCAATATCCCCCAGCGGAAATAAATCGGTGCGTCTGAGGGCATGCATGAGGTATACATCAATAGTCCAATTACCAATTCCTTTTAGTTGAATAAGCTGTTCCCTTACTATTTCATCTGGGAGTTCTTCCATTTTTTTCAAACGAATTTTTTTAGACTGCACGGCTTCGGCCAGTCCACGCGCATAGGTAATTTTTTGTCTAGTGAAATAGCAGTCTCTTAATTCCTGATCAGTAAGTGCCAGTATTTTTGTAGGGGTTACAAGTCCAATCTTATTTTTTAGTCGATTAAAAGCGGCATAAGCTGCAGCCAGCGAAACCTGTTGCTCTAGTATTGTTAGTACCAGTGTCTGAAATGTATTAGGACGAATCCATGGTGTTGGATAACCATGTATCTGAATTATGCTACTGAGGTCTTTGTCTTTTTTTGTCAGTATATCACAAAGCGCTGTGAAATTATTAGTATCATACTGTAGGAACTGGCTCATCGTTTTTTGAATGATTCAATGGCATTTTTGCTTGCCTCACTTAGGATTAATTTTCCGCTGATAGCGGCACGTTCCATTAACAGCTGGTCCCAATGTTCTGTGTTTTGCCAGAAAACTGTTTTAAGAGCGCGGAGGGCTTGTTCACTGCTATTTAGTAACTGACTTACCAACCGATTGATACCTTCATCTAGTCCATTTGTATCTGCGTAAAGCTCGGCAAATAGTCCTCTCTCATGCGCCCAGTTGGCACTGCGCCATCCGGTTGCATCTAGTGCTAATTGTGAAAATGCAGAGAGTCCAATTTTTCTTTCTACCGCGGGGCCTACAACAAAGGGGCCTATACCAACGGCCAATTCGCTCAACTTTACAGCGGCCTCTTCAGTAGCAAGGGCATAGTCAACTGCTGCTGCTAATCCTACACCACCGCCTACGCATTTCCCGTGAATACGGCCAATAATAATTTTACCACAGGTACGCATAGCATTGATCACTTCGGCAAATCCACTGAAGAATTGCAGTCCTTCCACTTGATTTTTTAATTGAGACAACTCATCAAAAGAGGCGCCAGCGCAAAATGCTTTTTGTCCCTGACTGCGCAGTAAAAGTAGCCGACAATCAGCATTTGTTCCTGCTGCTCGAATGGCTGCTGCTAGTTCTTGCAGTAAAACACCAGGCAGGGAGTTGCTTTGGGGATGAAAAAATTCAATACTGCAAAGTCCGTGTTGGATACTCGATTTTACATAAGCCTTTTCCATATACTAGCTTTACGCGGTTTGTTCTTTTTTTGCAACCATAGTCAGAATAGTAGCAATACCTGTGATCTCATTTGTTTCGTCCAAAATTTCTACCAACCATTTTACAATTCCTTTATCGATTTCATCTCCCCGTTTTGCATCTGCGGGATTCTCCACTACTCTTTTATCTTGAAGTAGTTTTTCTTTACAAGTAAAACGAATTTTAATTTCACTGCCTGGGTAAACGGGTTTGGTAAACCGTAGTTCGTCAATACCATAATTCAGTAGCACGGGATTTTTTTCGTAACTGTCTACAAATAAACCGGCGGCCAAACTCATGATCAGATAACCATGAGCTACCTGTTTTTCAAACATAGTTCCGGAAAAATCAGTTTTCTGCAAGTGCGCATAAAAATGATCACCACTTAAATCTGCAAACCGATCAATATCTTCTGCAGTGATGATTTTAGAATCAGTTATCAATTGATCTCCAATTTGTAATTCTTCAAAGTATTTTTTAAACGGATGTTTGCCTGGATCTTTCCCTAGTGCGTGTGGCTGATATACGTTGGTGATGGCCGTAATCATGGTTGGAGAACCTTGTATGGCCGTTCGTTGTAAATAATGTTTTACTCCTCGGATTCCTCCCATCTCTTCCCCGCCTCCTGCTCTGCCGGGGCCTCCGTGCACCAATAAGGGCAGGGGAGAACCATGACCGGTACTTTCTTTGGCACAATCTCTATTTAAAATAAGAATACGTCCATGATGTGAGGCTGTACCTAGTACATATTTTTTTGCCTCCGATTTCTGATTGGTTACAATGGTAGTTACCAAACTGCCCTTGCCCATTTTACTTAGGGTGATGGCTTCTTCTATTCCTTTATAGGGCATCAGGGTACTGACAGGACCAAAGGCTTCTATTTCATGAACAGCTGTTTGTGAAAAAGGATTTGTATTCAATAATAGTAAGGGCGAAATAAAAGCTCCTTTTTCCCAATCTGCATCTATCACTTCTACGCTATCCAGTGATCCATAGATTAATTGAGAGCTGGCCAGTAATTTTTTTACTTGTCCTAACACTTCCTCGCGTTGTGTTTGTCCAGCCAAGCTTCCCATTCGTACT
>Ga0194134_10000394_pt1 | contig 67029 bp, 62 predicted proteins | sample TA2KigOff0mmetaG_FD_148602 | JGI IMG/M metagenome (GOLD analysis project Ga0194134, IMG submission 148602) | Freshwater microbial communities from Lake Tanganyika, Tanzania - TA2015056 Kigoma Offshore 0m | ecosystem: Environmental > Aquatic > Freshwater > Lake | place: Tanzania: Lake Tanganyika...
GCCGCCACCAGGCCCAGGGCGGCGATCAGAAAGCTGAAGCTGCGGGTGGCGGGCTCCCCGGTGCCGAAGACCCCGATCCAGAGCTTCAGCAGGAGCTGATACAGGGGGGGATGGGTGTCGGGGAGCAGCCAGTCCCGGAACAGCACGCCCCAGTCGGCGCTGCTGGCGGCCACCGACCAGATCTCATCGGACCAGTAGGAGTAGGCCGTGGTCAGCCCCTGCCCGGCGAACCCGAGACAGCAGAGGATCAGGACGGCGGTCAGAAGCCACCGGGGAGGGCGCTGGAGCGGTCGGGTGACGGGGGGACCCGAAGGCTCTGTCCCGACCACCATCACACCGCTGCAGGAGACCAGTGCCGGGACATTAGGCCTGATTCAGGCCCTCCACATCAAGGGCAGGGGCGCAGGCCGTGGCGCGCCGGCTGCGCCGGGCTGGTTCGGGGCAGCAGGATGAAGGATGTGGTCTTCCAGGACCCAGGTGCCTCCCAGCAGGCCAGGGCGGGGTTGTTGGCGATCAGCGCCTTCAGCTTCGGATAGGCCCTGCGGAAGCCGAGCAGCGGACGATCCAGCCGCGTCTGGGCCAGCGGCGTGCCGGGATTGAACGCCATCAGCTCGCGGGAGCTGAAGTAGGTGCCCCTGAGCGCCTCCGGCAACCATCCGCTGGACCAGCATCCCTCGCCCTTCCGGCAGAGATCGCTGTCGGCCACGAAGCTGGCCAGAAGCTTGTGGTTCTCCAGGGGGCCTTGCTTGACGGCCAGGTGCTGGGTGCCGATGCGCAGCTGCAGCAGCACCACGGCGCAGAGCAAGCTGGCCAGGGCGATGCGACGCACGCGGCCGAGGCCGACGCTGAGGTCCCAGCCGATTCCCACCAGGTAGGCCAGGGCCGGCAGCACCACGATGTAGTAACGGCCTTGCGACAGCGGCCGGAACGGATCGATCACCAGGATCAGGGCCACGAAGGCGATGATCACCGTCAGCAGGAAGCGGGCCTCCCCCGCGGCGGGTGCCCTGCGGCTGGAGGCTCCGCGGCTGAACAGGGGGAAGGTGGCGGCTCCGATGCCGCCAATGATGACGATCAGGATCAGCAGGCCGCGCGGACCCTGTCGCGGATCGAGCACCGGCAGCGTTCCGGCAAGGAACTGGGTGATCGTGCCGCTGATGGGCCTGACCTCGATCCAGTCGATGCGGGTGAGATTCTCGACGGGGGGGCTCTGCAGGCCGTGGAGGAGCGGCCACAGCAGCAGGAGCAGCAGCAGGGGGATCGCAGCGGTCCGCGATCGGAAGACCGTTCCCTCGGCGGTGACCACCGCCAGCACCACCACCACGAAGATCAGGGAGAAGTAGTGGGTGAGGGACAGCAGCAGAGCGGAGATTGCGAACCCCCAGCGCAGGGCGGTCTCGTGGCGTCCTGTTCGCTGGCGCAGCAGCAGGGCCGTGCCCAGCATCAGCGTCGAGAGGGTCAGCGAGAGGGCATAGCTGCGGGTCTCCTGGGCATAGAAGAGAAAGGAGGGGCTGGTGCCCAGGAAGGCCACCGTGAACAGGCGCCGGCCTGCCCCTCGCCCTGAACTGCAAAGGGCCGCCGCCACCAGGCCCAGGGCGGCGATCAGAAAGCTGAAGCTGCGGGTGGCGGGCTCCCCGGTGCCGAAGACCCCGATCCAGAGCTTCAGCAGGAGCTGATACAGGGGGGGATGGACGTCGGGGATCAGCCAGTCCCGGAACAGCACGCCCCAGTCGGCGCTGCTGGCGGCCACCGACCAGATCTCATCGGACCAGTAGGAGTAGGCGGTTGTCAGACCCTGGCCCGCCATCGTCAGGCAGAACAGGATCAGCAGCCCCGTCAGGGCCGCCGGAACCAGGTGACGGGCCCGGTGGGAGTGGCCTGGGGGCAATAGATCAGCGTTGTCCATCACCTGGGCAGCCCCTCAGGCGGCGGCTCCCTCCAGCACCGCCGCATCGGGCAGTTGGCTGGAGGCCAGAAGCTGCTTGAGCTCATCGCCCTCGATCACCTCCTTCTCGAGGATCTTGTGGGAGATGGTCTCCAGCAGCTCGCGGTTGTGATGCAGGATCGCCAGGGCCCGTTCATGGGCCCGGTCCACCAGGCCGCGCACCTCCTTGTCGATCTCCAGGGCGGTGGCGTCGCTCACGGCCCGGCGGGGATTGGAATTCCCCCCCAGGAAGCGGCTGCCGCCCTGCTTGTCGTAGGCGAGGGGGCCGAGGGTCTCGCTCATGCCGTAGGTGCCGATCATCTGCTCGGCGATGTCGGTGGCCCGCTGCAGATCATTGGCGGCGCCGGTGGTGACCTCACCGAAGACCACCTCCTCGGCGGACCGCCCACCCAGCAGGGTGGCGATCTGACCTTCGAGATCCTCCTTGGAATTGAGGAAGCGCTCCTCGGTGGGCAGCTGCAGGGTGTAGCCGAGGGCCGCCATGCCGCGGGGCACGATCGAGATCTTCGCCACCTTGCTGCCGCCGGGCATCAGGTGGCCCACGATCGCATGGCCCACCTCGTGGTACGCCACCACCTTCTTCTCGTCGGGCTGGAGCACCCGGCTCTTCTTCTCCAGGCCCGCCACCACCCGTTCGATGGCTTCGTTGAGGTCGGCCTGCTCCACGGTGGTGCGGTAGGCCCGGGCCGCCAGCAGGGCCGCCTCATTCACCAGGTTGGCCAGGTCGGCGCCAGCGAAGCCGCTGGTGGCCTGGGCGATCTTGTCCAGATCCACCCCCTCGGCCAGCTTCACCTTCTTGGCGTAGATGTCGAGGATCATCTTGCGGCCAGAGAGGTCGGGACGGTCCACCAGCACCTGGCGGTCGAAACGGCCCGGACGCAGCAGGGCGGCATCGAGGGTTTCCGGCTGGTTGGTGGCCGCCAGCACGATCACCGGCTTGTCCTGGGCGGTGAAGCCGTCCATCTCGGTGAGCAGCTGGTTGAGGGTCTGCTCCCGCTCGTCGTTGCCGCCCACGACGCCCATGGAGCCCGAGCGGCTCTTGCCGATGGCATCGAGTTCGTCGATGAAGATGATGCAGGGCGCTTTCTTCTTGGCCTCCTCGAACAGGTCGCGCACGCGGGCCGCGCCGGCCCCCACGAACAGTTCCACGAATTCGGAGCCGGAGATGATGAAGAAGGGCACGCTGGCTTCCCCGGCCACGGCCTTGGAGAGCAGGGTCTTGCCGGTGCCGGGGGGGCCCACCAGCAGCACCCCCTTGGGGATGCGGGCGCCGATGTCCATGTAGCGCTGCGGCGTCTTGAGGAAATCGACGATCTCGGTGAGCTCGGTCTTGGCTTCGTCGACGCCGGCCACATCGGCGAAGGTGACGCGGGACTCCTCATCGGGCACGTAGACCTTGGCCTTCGACTTGGTGAAGCTCAGGGCCCCCTGGGCGCCGCCGCCCATGCCGCTGCGGCGGGCGAAGAACTGCAGCACCAGGATGAAGATCAGCGGCGGCACCACCCAGCTCAGGGCCGTGGTGATGAAGCTGGGCCGCTTCGGGGGCGCCGCGGCGAACTCGACCCCGTGCTGCTCCAGCCGCTGGGGCAGGTCCATGTCGAAGATCGGGGTGGTGGACAGCACCGTGGGGGCGCCCTCCTCCGGGGGCTTGGTGAGCTCGTAGCGGATCTGGTCCTGGGTGATGTAGGCCCGTTTGACGTTGTCGTCGTTCACCTGGTCGATGAACAGGGAGTAGGGCACCCGGGGCACCTGGGTGGCGGGGTTGGGCAGGAAGTTGCTGAACAGCAGCAGCACACCGAAGCCGATCAGGAGCAGGTTGACGATGCCGAAACGCCGGGTGGGTCGGTTGTCGTCCTGACGGATGGCCATGCTGCACGCGACGTCGAATGGGCCCAAGCTAGGTCTGGTCGTCACCCGCCGTTCCCACCCCCGGTCGGGAGAACCGAACGCCCCGCCCCTCGGCTTCCCACCCCCCATGTGCGGCCGCTACTCCCTGGCCACCAGCCTCGACCGGCTGCTGCCCCGGCTGAAGGGCCCGCTGCCGCCGGGGCTGGAGGACCATTACGCCCCCCGGCCCCAGGTGCGGCCGGGGGAGCCGGTGCTGCTGCAGCGCCAGGAGCACGGCCGCCTGGAGGTGGCCCTGGCCCTCTGGGGGCTGGTCCCGGACTGGTGCCCCGACCCCGGCGCCCGCCGCCGCCCCATCAACGCCCGCAGCGAGACGGTGGGGGAGAAACCCTTCTTCCGGGGGGCCTGGCGCCACCGCCGGGCCCTGATCCCCGCCGATGGCTTCTACGAATGGCAGGCGAAGACGGTGGAGGGCCGTGTGGTCAAGCAGCCCTGGCTGTTCCGACGGCGCGATCGGCGCCCCTTCTGGCTGGGCGGGCTCTGGGACCGCTGGCTGGGGGCGGACGGGGGGGAGCTCGAGACCTGCGTCGTGCTCACCACCGCCCCCAACGATCTGCTGGTCCGGGTGCACGACCGCATGCCGGTGGTGATCCCCGACGGGCTCGAGCAGGCCTGGCTGGAGCCTGTCGATGGCCCGGCCCTGCGGGCCCTGGAACCCCTGATGGCCCCCTGGGACCCGGCGCCGTGGGAGGCGGTGAAGCTGGAGGCGAGGCCGCCGGCCACCGTCCAGCTCGATCTGCTGGCCGCCAGGACGGACGACCCGGCGGACGACCCGACGGACCGCTAGAGAGGGATGGCCCTGACGCCGGTCCCATGAGCCTCGACCAGCTGGATGCCTTTCTGGCCCATGCCAGGACCGATGCGTCCCTCGATCGCCGCCTCCACGACCCGGCCGATCCCCCGGACCTGGCGGCCTTTCTGGCCCTGGCCCGCGGCGCCGGTTTCGCCGTCGACGAGGCCGATGTGATCGCCGCCCAGCAGCGGGCCGAGGCCGGCCTCAGCGACGAGGAGCTGCAGGCCCGGGCCGGGGCCGAGGCGCGGCGCCTGCGCCATTTCATCCCCGGCTGATCCCCATGGCCGAGCCCGTCGCCAGCTATCCCCGGCCACCGGCCTTGCTGCCCTGTACCCAGCACGTGCGGGTGGAGGCCCTGGGGCGGGTGCTGTGTGACACCCACCGCAGCCTGCGGGTGCTCGAAACCTTCCATCCCCCCGTCTTCTACCTCTCTCCAGAGGATGTGGACCTGACCCTGCTGGAGCCCGCGACCGGCTCCAGCTTCTGCGAGTGGAAAGGCGTGGCCCGCTACTTCGATCTGTTGGCCCCGGACGGCGCGGGCGGAGAGCGCCGCCTGCGGAGGGCCCTGTGGTCGTACCCCTCACCCACCCCGGCCTTCGCGGCCCTGGCCGGCTGGCTGGCCTGCTACCCGGCGCTGATGGACGGCTGCTGGGTGGATGGGGAGCGGGTGGTCCCCCAGCCCGGCGGCTTCTACGGCGGCTGGATCACCAGCGCCGTGGAGGGACCGTTCAAGGGGGATCCCCGGCATCCGGAGCTGCGCTGAGCGGGGGGCCTCCCTCCACCGCGCCCTGCCAGACGAGGTCCGGACCCAGCCAGCCGATGGTCGCGTCCCCCAGGGCCCAGCCGCCCTCCAGGCTCTCCAGGCCCAGATCCGCCAGGGCGGTGCGGGCGGGATGGCCGCCGAGCAGCTTCGGGGCGATCACCGCGGCCAGTTGCTGCACGCAGCCCTGGCGCAGGGCCGCCGCCGCCAGCCCCGGCCCGCACTCCCAGAGCACCCGGTTGCAGCCCCGTTCGGCCAGGGCGATCCCCAGGGCCGCCGGCTCACAGGCCTCCAGGGCCAGGCGTTCCACCCCCAGCCGATCGAAGCGGTCGCGGCGATCCTGGGGCGCCTCCGGCCCATGGACCAGCAGCGTCGCTGCCGGGGCCGGATCCCAGAGTCGGGCCTTCTCCGGCAGGTCCAGGCCGCGGCTGAGCACCACCCGGAGCGGTTCAGGGCTGCGTCGCCCCCGGCTGGTGAGCAGGGGGTCGTCGGCCCGCACCGTGCCGCCCCCCACGATCACCGCATCGCTGCGGGCCCGCAGGCGGTGCACCCAGTCCCGGGCCCCGGGACCGCTGATCCACTGGCTGACGCCGTTGGGCAGCGCCGTGCGTCCATCCAGGCTCATGGCCCACTTGAGGATCCCCAGGGGCCGGCCGGTGGCGATCCGGTGCAGAAAGGGCCGGTTGAGCCACCGCGCCTCGGCTTCCATCACCCCCTCGATCACCTCCAGGCCCGCGTCCCGGAGGCGGGCGATGCCGCCGCCGGCCACCCGGGGGTTGGGGTCGGCCATGGCCAGCACCACCCGGGCGATGCCGGCGGCGATCACCGCCTCGCTGCAGGGTGGGGTACGGCCGTGGTGGCAGCAGGGTTCGAGGGTCACGATCAGGGTGCCGCCCCGGGCCCGCTCCCCCGCCTGGGCCAGGGCGCCCACCTCCGCGTGGGCCTCCCCGGCGCGGGCATGGAATCCCTCCCCCACCAGTGTCCCTTCGGCGTCCAGCACCACGGCGCCCACCAGGGGATTGGGGCTGGTGCGGCCCTCGGCGAGGGCGGCCAGCTGCAGGGCCCGGGCCATCCAGCGGCGCCAGGGGGAGCCGGGGCTCACGGGGCGGGGGCGTCCGGGAGGCTGCGCCATTCGGCCACCACGTAGGGCGGCACGGCCAGCTCACTGAATACCCGCGGCAGCCGCAGCCGCAGGGGACGGTTGCGCTCCAGATCGGCCAGCAGCGGCGCCAGATCAAACTCGGCCGCGGCGGCGCGGTTGTCGTTGGCCAGGGCGGCACTGGCCAGGGTGACGTCCTCCAGGTCCCAGCGCAGCCGGCCGCTGCGCACCTCCAGGGCGGTGGGATGGTCGAGGCGTACCTTGCCTGGGAAGCCCACGATCCGCAGCCTCAGCGGCCCCCCCGGCGGCCCCTCCCGGTAGGCCACCACCTGCCAGCTCTGGTCGTCGAGGTCGCGCAGGCTCTCCAGGCTGCGCACCACCGGCGTGCCCTCGGCATCCGGGTGGGCGTGGATCAGGGCCTGGGCCGGCGCCGGGGCGACGGCCAGGATCAGGGCCAGCAGGGGGGCCAGCAGCAGAACCCCGATCCGCCCGCAGATCCGCCGGCTCATGGCTGGCGCTCGGCGCCGGGGATCGGTTGCCAGCCGGTGTGGGTGGCCCAGAGGGCCCAGATCGCCATGGCCCGCAGGTAGTGGCAGGCGCGGAAGGTGCCGGCGGCGGTGATCGCCTCCGGGGTGCGGAACTGCAGGCCCCCCTCGTACACCTGGCGCACCACGGCCCCGGTGATGGCGAAGGCGGTGCCGCTCTGGCCCATCAGCCGGTAGTAGGCGGCCAGACCGAAGTTGATGCCGGTCCAGACCTCCAGTGGATGGGTGCCCTTCGGATCGAGGGGGGTGCCGTCGCGGCGCAGGCCGTTGGCCACCCCGAGGCGGCCGCCCTCGAACCCCTCGAAGCAGGCTTCGCGGATGGCCTTCAGGGAGGAGCGGGCCCGCTCGTCGGCCACCACCGGCGGCAGCCCCAGCAGGCGGGCGTAGAAGTCGCCGCAGAGCTGGTCGGCCATCACCACCGGGGTGCCGCTGCCGGCATCGATGGCGTAGTACTCGCCGTTCCACAGCAGGGCATCGAAGTGGTGCCGGGACTGCTCCAGCCAGCCGCCGAAGCGCCGCTGCTCCTCGGCGGTGTCCAGACCCAGCTCCAGCTGCAGCCGCTGGCCGATGGCCAGGGCCGCCTCCAGGGCGGCGATCCAGAGGGCGCCGCAGTAGGCGCTGACCCCCTGCAGGGGCCAGTCGTCGAAGGTCTGGTCCGGGGCACCGCCGTTGTCGGGCAGACCGTCGTCGTTGATGTCGAACTGCTTGAGGTAATCAAGGGCGATCACCGCCGCCGGCCAGCAGTCCGCCAGGAAGCTGATGTCCGGGCCGCTGGGGGCCAGGCGGTAGGTGCGCCAGACCTGCAGCACGAAATCGCTGGCCAGATCCTTCCAGAGGTTGCAGTCCTGGTAGGCGGTGTAGTTGGTGGCGTCGAAGGGGCGCTCGTTGGGGGCCCCGAGGTCGTGGGGGGTGGCGCCGGCCACCTTGCGGGCCGCTTCCACCCGGCCCCGCCCCTGGGTGAAGTACCAGCCGATCGGCCGCGGCGTGGCATCGGCGGCCGGGATGGCGCGGGCGAAGCTGCGCAGCACCGCCTTGTCGAGCTCAGGCCAGAGCTGCAGCAGGGCGAAGGAGCCGTACAGCCGCACGTCGAGGCTTTCGTACCAGGCGTAGTCGAGGCACTCGAGCACCCCGAAGCGGCCCACCGGATCGCCGGGGCTGGCGGCCGTCCAGAGACTGCCGCCGCTGGCCAGGTCGTAGAGCTCGTTGAGCAGCGCCATCCGCAGCGGCTCCGCCAGGTCGTGGCGCCCCGCCACCGGCGCCTGCCAGGCCTCGATCGCGGCGTGCCAGTCACGCCATTCGGCCAGGGCTTCGCCGGCGATGGCGGCGGCGCTGTCCCCATCGGTGCCGAAGAAGTCGGTGTAGCGGCGCAGGGCCCGGGTGCCGGTGGCGAAGGCCGTCACCGGTAGGTCCCAGCTGATCACCACCGGGATCTCGAGCGAAGCCCCGGGCTCCAGCCGGAAGCGCACCGCCAGGGCGGCGCTGAGGGGATCGTCGCCGGTGCTGCGGCGGTCGTTATCGCTGTCGGGGATTGAGCCGTCGCGGCTGAAGGGTTCCCAGATCTCCGCCCCGTCGCCGCTGGGATCCCAGCGGCTGCAGCGGAACACCTCCAGCCCCGGGTGGTTCAGCGCCGCCGGCTCGGGCACCGCCAGACACCACTGCCCTTCCCCTTCGGCCAGGGGCTGGGAGCGCTCCCCCTCCAGCAGCAGGCCCTTGAGGCCGGGCCCGTCGACCCAGCGGTTGCGTTGTCCCTTGCCGCGGCCGATCGCCGGCACGTAGTTGTGCTCCGGGCTGCCGTCATCCCGGAAGTGGACCTCCGCCGCCGGGTCGGTGTTGGTGAACCAGCCGACGGTGTTGCGCCAGCTCAGCAGCAGGGACAGATCCAGCGGCTGATTCGTTGGGTTGCTGAACGTCCAGGCGAACACGGCGACCGGGTAGCTGGTGCGCCGGTAGTCGCCGGGGAGGATCGGGCTGAAGGCCTCGCAGCGCACGTCGGCGCTGAACACCGAGGCGTAGTGGTGGGAGCTGATCGGGTAGCGCACCGCCACGGTGCCGCTCGGCTGCTCCGGGGTGGCGGCGGGGTACCAGCTCCAGGCGGCCAGCGGCGGGCCGGCGTCGGGGCGGGAAGCGTCAGAGGCGGGTGTGGTGGCCAGGGCATGGGCCCGCCGCCCCTCGCCGTCCTGCTCGAAGAGGGCGAACTGGCAGTCGGGCAGCACGCCGAACCAGTGCTCCCCGCCGTCGAGGTGCCAGAGGTTGAAGGCGCCGTCGAGGCCCCGGCCCAGGCAACCGGCGCCGAAGCCCCCCAGGGGCATGCCGTGGTTGGGGCCGTCGTCGAGGTTGCTGGCGTAGCGCACCGTGTAGGGCTGGCTCCAGCCCTGGCCGAAGGGCCGCGACCAGCTGGCCTCGGGGGGTTGCCAGGGACTCCTGCCGCGCCGCAGGTTGTGGAGAGCGGAGAGGCCGAAGGGCGCCATGGGGCCAGACGAGGTGGGCCCAGCTTGTCAGAGCTGGCCCCTCAGCGAGGGCCCGTCCAGATCGCCATTAGTCTGCCTGCAATCGTCGGGGCGACGTGAATTCTCTGGTGCGGCTTTTCGGCACGGGCATCCTGCCGCCGCAGCGCTCCAGAGCCTATCGGCCCGAGATCGACGGCCTGCGGGCCGTGGCCGTGATTGCGGTGCTGATCAACCACCTCGATCCCCGCTGGCTGCCGGGTGGCTTCCTCGGCGTCGACATCTTCTTCGTGATCTCGGGCTATGTGGTCACCTCGTCGCTGCTGGCGCGGCGGGATGGCAGCCGCTGGCAGTTCCTGCGCCGCTTCTACGGCCGCCGGATCCGACGCCTGATGCCGGCGCTGGTGGTGAACATCGCCGTCGTCTCGGCCCTGTTCTCGATGCTGGTCTCGCCGCTCGATGATTTCTTCGCGCCGGTGATGCGGACCGGCACCGCCGCCCTGTTCGGGGTCTCCAATCTCTACCTGCTCCGGCAGGGCTCGAACTACTTCGCCACCGACAACCACTTCAACGCCTTCATGCACACCTGGTCGCTGGGGGTGGAGGAGCAGTTCTATCTGGTCTGGCCGGCGGTTCTGCTGCTCTGCGGTCTGGGGGTGGCCGGGGCCGGCAGCGGCGCCCTGCGGCGGCTCAAGGTGGCCAGCCTGCTGCTGCTGGCCCTGTCCCTGGTCCTCTATGTGGGCCTGAGCCTGGGCGGCAACGCCGGACGGGCCTTCTTCCTCACCACCGCCCGGTTCTGGGAACTGACGGCGGGCTGCGTGGCCTACCTGCTCCATCGCGGCAGCGGCAGCGCCCGCGACCTGGGCCGCAAGCTGGCCCTGCCTCGCTGGCGCCAGCCCCTGGCCCTGCTGGCCCTGGTGGCGTCGCTGGCCTTGCTGCTGCTGCCGGAGACCTGGAGCCTGGGCACCACCGTTGGGATCACGGCGCTGACGGCGCTGCTGCTGCTGCTGCTCCAGCCGGCCAGAGGCATCGGCCGCTGGCTGTGCCATCCCGCCTGCCTGGCCATCGGCATGGTCTCCTACTCGCTCTATCTCTGGCACTGGCCGGTGATCGTGCTGGCCCGCTGGACGGTGGGTTTCAACGCCGTCACCCTGCTGCCGGTGCTGGTGCTGATCACCCTGTGCACGGCCCTCTCCTACCGGCTCGAGAACCTGTTCCGCTACGGCCACCCCGCCCACCCCGGCCTGGGTCGCCCCGGCCTGGCCTATCCGGCCATGACCGTTGGGGTCGCCGTCTTCAGTGCGGGGCTGCAGGGGCCGCTGCTCGGCCGGATCTTCGTCGGTGAGCGCCGCCACACCGCCGGCACCACGGCCAACATGAAGCGCATCGGCGGCACGACCGTCGACACGGTCCACTGCTTCCAGGAGCCCACCGATCCGGTCGTCAGGGGTGACGGGCCCGACCCCTGCCTGGCCCTGGGGCCGAAGGGGAAGGAGCTTCCCACCCTCTTCTTCCTGGGGGACAGCCACACCCATGTGCTGATTCCCCTGGGGGAGAAGCTGCTGGCCAGCGGCCGCTTCAACGTGTCCTTCATGGCCCGCGGCGGCTGCCCGGTGCCCTTCTTCCCCCGCTGGGGGGAGGGCGCCCCGGAGAAGACCCGCTACCGCCGCTGCCGTCCCTACGCCGACAACGAGGAGCGCCGGGTGCTGGCCCGCCTGCGGCCTGGGGACCGGGTCGTGCTGGTATCGAATCTGGCCGGCCACCTGGAGGGGATCCAGGGTGCCGCCCGCCTGAGCGTCGAGGCCTCCTATGCCGCCGCCCTGCGCCGCTTCGCTGCCGAGGTGAGCGGCCGTGGCGCGGACGTGGTGGTGTTCGGCCCCCTGCCCACCTTCCCCCAGCTGAAGATCGGCGGTCCGCTCACCCTCTGCCAGACGGAGTGGTTCCGTCCCGCCTGGTCCCTGGGTTCCCAGTGCCAGCCGGTGCTGCGGCCGCGCCGGCAGGAGCTGGCCGCGATCGCTCCGGCCCAGCGCCTGCAGGAGCGCACCATCCGGGACCTGGCCGGCACACGCCTGTTCACCCCCTTCGACAGCATCTGCCCGCCCACGCAGGCTGTCTGCTCCAGCGTCCGGGCCGGGACGCTCCTCTACAGCGACGAGACCCACCTCACCAACGCGGGCGCCCTGCTGCTCTATCCCCGCCTGATGGCCTTCCTCGAGGGTCAGGCGGACGGGGCGCCGCCACCGAGCTGATCGCTGCCCAGCTCCTGCTCGATCAGGGCATCGAGGGTGACGGCGCTGCGCACCAGGGACTGGTAGCGCTGCACCACCCGCCGGTTGCGCTCCAGCCAGCTGCCGGCATCCCCACCGCCCGCCAGCGGATGGCCGCCCGGGCCTGAGCGGTCGTCATCCAGCAGCTCGAGATCACTCTGGTGGGCCAGCAGGGCCACCACCAGGCTGTGGATCCGCTGGCGTCGGTCGCTCATGGGCAGGGGGGTGGGCCGGCACGTCCGGGAGCATCATGGCCAGAAGTGGCGCAGGGGCACGGCTGGAGGGTTCGCTGCTGGAGGTGCTGGGCACCGAAGCCGCCGGTCTGGCGGGTCTCTCCCGCCACTGGCAGGACCGGATCCGCCAGGCCGATCTGGTGGCGGCCCCCCGGCGTCTCCTGGCGGACCTCGAGGCCTGGCGGGGTGAGGCCCCCGCACCGGAGCTGCTGGCCAGTGACCGGCCCGCCGACCTGCTGCCGCGGCTGGAGCGGGCCCTTTCCTCTGGCCAGCAGGTGGTGCTGCTCGCCAGCGGCGACCCCCTCTGGTTCGGCATCGGCCGACTGCTGCTGCAGCACCTTCCCGCCGACCGCCTCCGCTTCCATCCGGCCCCCACCTCCCTGCAGCTCGCCTTCGCCCGTCTGGGGCGGCCCTGGCAGGACGCCTCCTGGATCAGCCTCCACGGCCGTGACCCCGAGCCGCTGGCGGCCCGCTTGCAGCAGCGGCCCGCCGCCCTGGCGGTGCTGACCGATCCGGCCCGTGGCGGCGCCGACGCCGTGCGCCGGATCCTGCGGGCGTCGGGACTGGAGGCCGCCTATGAGCTCTGGCTGGGGGAGCGCCTGGGCCATCCGGCGGAGCGGCTGCAGCGGCTGACCCCCGCCGACCCCCTGCCGCCGGATCTCGATCCCCTGCACCTGGTGCTGCTGATCGCGCTCCAGCCTGCCGTGCCGGCGCCGCAGGCCCTGCCCCTGTTCGGCCTGGCCGACGGCCTCTGGCTGCAGCACCCCGATCAGCCCGGGCTGATGACCAAACGGGAGGTGCGCATCCAGTTGCTGGCCGATCTGGAGCTCCCCGAACGCGGGGTGCTCTGGGATATCGGCGCCGGGGTGGGGTCGGTGGGGCTGGAGGCGCTGCGCCTGCGCCCCGCCCTGGAGCTGTGGGCGGTGGAGCGCCGGCCCGGGGCCGCCGCCCTGATCGGCGCCAATGCGGATCGGCTGGGGGTGCGGCCCGCGGCGGTGCTGGAGGGGGAGGCCCCGGCTGCCCTGGGCCCCCTGCCCGATCCCGACCGTGTGCTGATCGGCGGCGGCGGCCGGGACCGGCGCGAGGTGCTGCAGGCGGTGCTGGACCGGCTGCGGCCCGGCGGGGTGGTGGTTCTGCCCCTGGCCACGGTCGAAGCCCTGGCCCAGCTCAGGCCCCTGCTCGAGCAGGCCGGCCTGGGGGTGTCGGTCAGCCAGATCCAGGCCTGGCGCGGCGCCCCCCTGGCGGAGGGCACCCGCCTGGCGCCCCTCAATCCGGTGCTGGTGCTGAAGGGGTCGCTCCCGGCAGCGGGGTGATCCGCACCGGGGTGCCCACGCTGATGCCGAGCGCGGCAGCCTGGCCGGCGGCCAGTTCCAGCACCCCGTCCACCGGCGTGTCGGGGCCGTAGCTGGGGCAGGGCAGGTTCATGCAGGGGCGGGCAGGACTCTGCAGGGCGATGACCCGGCCGTCGCGGATGAACAGCATGTCCAGGGGTTCGGGCGTCCGGTGCATCCAGAACCGGGCCACGGCGGGGGGCGCATAGGGAAACCACATGCCACGCAGGTGGGGCAGGGGCGGGCGCATCTGCAGCCCCATGGCGTACTGGCGCTCGCCCCGGGGCACCTCCAGCTGGATGCAGCGCGCCGGCGGCGGCCCCTCCAGGCACCACTGGGCGGTGATGGGCAGGAACTGGGGCGGGCTCTGGCTCAGGCCCGGCCCGCAGCCGATCAGCCCGACGACGCCGGCGATGGCCAGGCTCCGGAGCAGGGAACGGTTCATGGCACGGGCCCCACCGGGGGCCGCCCGTCACTGAGGCAGTAACCACGCCCCCGCACGGTGTGGATCAGCCGCGGTTCCCCGTCCTGCTCCAGTTTCTGGCGCAGGTAGCGCACGTAGACCTCGATCACGTTGCTGGCGCCGCCGCCCTGGTCGGCCCAGATCTCCTCAAGGATCTGCTCCCGGCTCACCACCGTTCCCTTCTGACGCAGCAGCAGCAGCAGCAGCTGGTACTCCCGGGCCGTCAGGCTGAGCTGGCGCTGACCCCGCCAGCCCTGGCAGGCCACCGGGTCGACGCGCAGATCCGCCACCTTCAGCAGGGTGGACACCGGCGTGGGCGCCTGGCGCCGGGCAAAGCCGAGGTGCAGCCGCAGCCGGGTGAGCAGGTCGCTCGTGCCCTGGCTCGGCAGCCAGAAATCATCGGCGCCCCACTCCAGGCAGCGGCTGCGGCTCTCGACGCTGTCGCTGGTGATGCCGAGCAGCAGAGGGCGGGCCCCCAGCCGGCGGCGCAGCTCAGGGATCCGCTCTTCGCTGCCGGGCGACAGGACCACCGCCGCCGGCAGGTCCTCCCCGGACTCCCGCAGCTGCGGCCGGTAACCGGAGACCTCCAGCCGCGGCGCGAGGCCGGCGGCCTCCGGGCCGACCAGCAGCACCACGGTCGGTGGCGGGGACGTGGTCGACGGTGGCGTGGTCACAGGGGGGCGTCGGCGTGGCTGCTGGAGGGCTTGGCCACGTGGGGCAGTCCCCAGCCCAGCTTGTTGCGCAGCACCTGGAAGAACTCGTGGTCGGCCAGCCGCACGAAGCGCACCGGATGCTCGCTGCGGCGCACCAGCACCCGGTCCTCGGGCCAGATGTAACAGCCGGCGCTGCCGTCGACCACCATCATCAGCCGCTCGGGGGTGGCAGGGAACACGGTCACCGGCTCCTGGTCGCTGAAGACCAGGGCCCTGGAAGCGAGGGAATGGGCGGCGATCGGTGTCAGCTGCAGCACCGGACAGTCGGGGGTGATCACCGGCCCGCCGGCGCTGAGGGCGTAGGCCGTGGAGCCGGTGGGGGAGGAGAGGATCACCCCGTCGGCGGCGATGTCCACGGGGGCGTGGCGGCCGATGGCGATCTCGAAGTGGCACATGCTGGTGAGCGGCTCCCGGTGCAGGGCCATCTCGTTGAGACAGAGCACCTCCCAGCGCCGCTGCTCGCCCCGCATCACGCTCACCACCAGCATGGAGCGCTCCTCCACGGTCCATTCCCCGGCCACCACCTGGGCCAGGGCCTGGTCCAGGTCCTTGAGGTAGGCCTCGGCCAGGAAGCCGAGGTGGCCGGTGTTGATCGTCAGGATCGGCACCCCGATCGGGGCGGTCTGGCGGGCGGCGGAGAGAACGGTGCCGTCCCCCCCCAGCACCAGCGCCAGGGCCATGTCCTCGTTGAAGCTGGCGGGCACGCAGGCGGCGTAGCCCCGGGAGCGCAGGTGCTGGTCGGGATTGGCGAAACCCACCACGCCACCGGAGCTGCTCACCCGTGCCACCTCCAGCCCGGCGGCGGTCAGCCGGTTCTCGATCAGGTCGGCGGTGTTGATCGCCAGATCCTTGCCGTCGTTGACGATCAGTCCGACCCGGGGCACCGATCGCAGGCTGAATGGCATCCAGACTCTAGGAGGAGGCGGAACGGCAGCCACGGCTGCAGGGGACGGGGAAAGCCAGGCTGGGGTGATGGCCTTGCGGCCTCCCTGGCCGCCCGCGCCGAACAAGGCCTGCAGGCCGAGTCGCCAGTGCCCGGATGGTTTCTGGCAAAGCGACAGCGTTAACATCCGGGCACTTCGTCCCGTCGGCTGCTGCCGGTGAAGCTTCTTTACATCGGTGGTCTCGAGCACAGCGGGACCACCCTCACCGAGCAGTTGCTGAGCAGCCATTCCCGCAGCCTCAGCCTGGGAGAGATCGCTTCCTTCTTCTCTCCCTCCCACATGCAGGCCTATCTCCGCGCCTGGGGAGACCATGACGACGTGCGTCGCTGTTCCTGTGGCAGTGACTGGGAGGATTGTTCCTTCTGGGGACAGCTCACCCATCTCAATGGCCTGAATTCAGATATTCCTCTGGTCGAGAAATATGCCCAGCTGATCAGTTTTATTCGACGCCAACTCGGTGATGATGTGCTGGTGACGGATTCTTCCAAGTCCGTGGAAGCCCTGGACGCCCTGCGCCGTGCCCTTCGGCGCGAAGCGGCTAGCCAGGATCGTTTCGGGCTCATCCTCGTGGCCAAGGATGTGCGCAGCTTCACGGCTTCGATGAAGCGCAAGAGTGGCGGCAAGGGGCTGCTTTCCGCTTTCCGTTCGATGAACTACTGGACCCATGCCAATACCAAGTGGTTGAAGGTTCTGGCTGCCGACCCCTCCATCCCCCATCGCATCAACCTCTACGAACATCTCTGTCTCGATACGCTGGGCCAGGTCAACGGGCTGCTGGCGATGGTTGAGGAAGCCCCGCTCCCCAGCCTGGACATCGCCAACACGAGATCGCACATCGCCATGGGGAACAAGGACTTCCTGATGCGCAATCGGAGCCGTGTCCGCTACGACCAGCGCTGGTTCACCGATGACGCGATTCTTCTGGCCTATCTCATCAACGGTCCGGCCAGGCGCCTCAACCACCGCTTCTATCAAATCGGCCAGCAGCTCGCCGCAGGCCTGCCCAAGGGTTCACCGATCTGAGGGGATTAAATCAGGAGGGGGTGATCGCCAGGAAGTCGTCGATCAGCTGATGGGGGAGGTGGATGTCGTGGGAGGCGTTCATGGATGGCAGGCAGTGGAAGTGATACGCCAGATTCTTGATGTTGGCGATCTGGAAATAGTCGGGGCGAATGCCATGGGCCGACGCGAACAGTTCCAGTACGGTGCAGTCGCTGGCGTGCATCAGATTGGTGAAGCCCGCCCCATGTACGCCGATGACATGGGTGGCATCGCGGAACAGCCTGATCTGCTCGGAGAGGCTGAGCTTCTCGAGCTGAATCGTTGCAAAGCCGTAGCCCTCAAGATGGCTGGCGACTTCGGCCTCATTGGCGATTCTCCGGGATCCGGCCCCGCGGCGACTGATGAACACCCGGCGTGGCAGGTCGGCGGCCGTCCGACTGGCTTCTGCGGATCCGAGTCGCTCGGCCAGTTGCCTGAGATGGATCGGGGAGATCGCATCGAAGGGGGCTTCCGATTCGTGCTGATGGCGGTGCGAAGCGGCGGCGAGCAGGGTGTGGCAGCGGATGTTGGTGCCGCCGGAGTGGGGTCTGTAGGGGAGGAGGGAGCTGACAGGGTGTCCCAGTCGGGCCAGTGATTCCACCTGCCAGGCGCTCAGCCGTTCCGGCACGAGCAGCCGGACGGCCCCACCGGTCCGTTGGTGATGGTGCTCGGCCACCAGCACGCGGGGAAGAAAGTCCAGAAACCAGTGGAAGTAGCCCCGATGCCAGCCCCGAAAGTCCACGAGGGGGACCACGGTGTCAGGGATGGTCTCGGTGGCCCGCAGGTGCGACCGGGCGGCAAGGCGCCAGGCCCTTCTCCCCCCCCAGCCGAAGGAACGGGGTGGTTTCGTGCAGGATCCGGCAGGGCTTGACGATGCCGACCATGGAGACGAGATGGGCGCCCGTCGCCTCCAGGTACTGCTGGGGGGGGATCGTGAAGGGGCGGAGGTAGTTCTCGATCCTGCCGAGCTCCTGCTCCCAGGGATTGTTCAGGCCGTAGTGACACCGCTGGCTCTCGGCGTACACCAGGGATTTCACCCGTTGCGGGGCGGTCGACCACGGTGCACCGCCGATGTCAGACATCGCCGATCAGAACTGCTCCAGGAAGCGCAGGTCACTGTTGAACAGCCGGCGGATGTCGTCGATGCCGTGGCGCACCATGCAGAACCTCTCCACCCCCAGACCGGCGGCGAAGCCGCTCCAGCGCTCCGGATCGATGCCCAGGCCCTCCAGCACCGCCGGATCCACCATGCCGCAGCCCATCACCTCCAGCCAGCGGCCCCGCCACTGCACGTCCACCTCGGCGGAGGGCTCGGTGAAGGGGAAGTAGCTGGCCCGGAACCGCACCGGCAGGTCACCGAAGAACTGCTGCAGGAAGGTGGTGACGGTGCCGCGCAGGTGGCTGAAGTCGAGGCCCTCGTCGAGGGCGAGCACCTCCACCTGGTGGAACACCGGCGAGTGGGTGGCATCCACCGCATCGCGGCGGTACACCCGGCCGGGGGCGATCACCCGCACCGGCGGGGGGTTGGCTTCGAGGTGGCGGATCTGCACCGGGGAGGTGTGGGTGCGCAGCAGCCGGTCGCCCCCCAGATAGAAGGTGTCCTGCATGTCCCGGGCCGGGTGGTGCTCGGGGATGTTGAGGGCGGTGAAGTTGTAGTGGTCGGTCTCGATCTCCGGCCCCTCCGAGACCCGGTAGCCGAGGCCGGCGAAGATGTCGACGATCTCCTCGATCGTGCTCTGCAGCGGATGGCGGTGGCCCGGCGGCACGTAGCTGCAGCCCGCCGTCACGTCGATCCGCTCCCGCTCCAGCCGCTCCGCCATGGCGGCGCTGCGCACGGCCTCAAGCCTGGCCCCCAGCAGTTCCTGCACCTGGTCCTTGAGGCGGTTGGCCCGCTGGCCCACCAGGGGGCGCTCGTCGCCCGGCAGCCGGCCCATGGCACCCAGCACCCCGGAGAGCCGTCCCTTCTTTCCCAGCAGGCCCACCCGCAGCTCCTCGAGGGCCGTGGCGTCCTCGGCGGCGGCGATGGCGGCGGCGGCCTCCGCCTCCAGGCGCTCCAGCTGGTCGGTGAGCTGCTGCAGGCTGACGGTGGCGCTCACGGCACGGATCGGGGGAAGGAAGCGACTGTAGGCAGCAGCGTCTAGCTTGCCGGCAGTCCACGCGGTCGAGGCCGATGGCACCGCTCCGGATCCTGATCAGCAACGACGACGGAGTGTTCGCCGATGGCATCCAGGCCCTGGCGGCCGAGGCCGTCGGCCGCGGCCACACCGTCACCGTGGTCTGCCCGGACCGGGAGCGCTCCGCCACCGGCCACGGACTCACCCTCCAGACCCCGCTGCGGGCGGAGCGGGCCGACGAACTCTTCGCGGCGGGCGTCACCGCCTGGGCCTGCAGCGGCACCCCCTCCGACTGCGTCAAGCTGGCCCTGTTCCGGCTGCTGGAGCAGCCGCCGGACCTGGTGCTCTCCGGCATCAACCACGGCCCCAACCTCGGCACCGACGTGCTCTATTCGGGCACCGTGTCGGCGGCCATGGAGGGCACGATCGAGGGCCTGCCGGCCCTGGCGGTCAGCAGCGCCGATTTCCACTGGCGTCGCTTCGAGGCGGCGGCGGCCCTGGCCCTTGAAGTCGCCGAGCGGATGCTGGCCTCCAGCTGGCCCGAGGGACTGCTGCTCAATCTCAACGTGCCGCCCCGGCCCGCCGCAGACCTCGCCCCGCTGCGCTGGTGCCGCACGGCCGTGCGTCGCTACATCGATCAGTTCGAGAAACGCACCGACCCCCGCGGCCGCACCTACTACTGGCTGGCCGGCGAAGTGGTCGACGATCTGGAGGGCACCGGCGCCGGCCCCGCCGAGTGGCCCACGGATGTGGCCTGGGTGCAGCAGGGCGGACCGTCCCTGACACCCCTGCAGCCCGAGCTGTTCTGGCGCGGTCCGGTGGCGTCGTTGCCGCCTGTCGAGGCGCTGGGGCGCCGGGATCAGCTCCTGCGGTAGATCCGTTGCAGCAGCCAGAGGCTGATGATCAGGGCAAGCACGTGGGCGAACAGCACCTGGGTGTTGCTCAGCACCGAGAGCATCTCGATCGAGGTGATCGGCAGCCCCACCACCCGGCCGCCGCTGCCCGCCGTCGCCGGCAGCTGGGCCCCGAGGAAGCCGGGCACCTGCTGGGAGGCCTGCACGAACAGGCTGCCGGCCAGGGCCTGGTAGCCCACGGAGGCCAGGGTCAGACCGGCCACATCGGCCACCAGGCCCCGCTTCACCAGGCGGGAGGTCTCCCCCCGGCTGGGCCGCACCGGGCTGGCCAGGGCACGGCCGCAGCGCACCACCAGCCAGGATTGCCACAGACTCCAGAGCAGAACCAGGAACGAGAGGGTGGTGAGGGAAAGGCCGGGGCCCAGCCCCAGGGCGCGGGAGGAGTTGGCCGCCAGGCGGCCGCCGATGTTGTTGAACAGCAGCACCACCACCACCACCACCCCGAGGGCCAGCTGGATCCAGAAGCGCACCCAGCCCGTGCGGCGTAGGGCGTTGGCCATGCGCTGCAGGTCCAGCTGGTCGGCCATGGAGACGGGAGCGGTGCTCCCAAACTTGGCATGGGAGGATCCAGCCGGCGAGAGCCGAGGCCGTTGATCCCGCTTCACGACCCCTCCAGCGCCCTGCGCCCCACCGCCGTCGCCCTGGGCAGCTTCGATGGCCTGCACCGGGGTCACCGGAGCGTGATCGCCGCCGTCACCGCGCCCATGGCCGACGCCCGGGAGCGGGTCGTGCCGACGGTGGTCAGCTTCTGGCCCCATCCCCGCGAGGTGCTCCACGGCGAAACGCGGCTGCGGCTCGATCTCCCGGAGGAGAAGCTGGAGCTGCTCGAACCCCTCGGCATCGAGCAGCTGGTGCTGGTGCCCTTCACCCGCGAGCTGGCGGCGCTGACCCCGGAGCCGTTCGTGCGCCAGGTGCTGGCCGAACGGCTCCAGGCCCGCCGGATCGCGGTGGGCACCAACTTCCGCTTCGGCGTCGATCGCCGCGGGGACGTGGACGACCTGGCCCGCATCGGCGCCAGCTTCGGCATCGACGTGCAGGTGGTGCCGATGCTGTGGGATGGGTCCGAGCGGGTGAGCAGCAGCCGCATCCGGCGGGCCCTGGCGGCCGGTGACATCGACGAGGCGGCGCGGTTGCTGGAGCGTCCGTACCGCTTCCGTGGCCAGGTGGTGAGCGGCCGGGGCCTGGGGCGCCAGCTGGGCTGGCCCACCGCCAACCTGGCGGTGGACGGCCGCAAGTTCCTGCCGCTGGAAGGGGTCTATGCGGCCCTGGCCTGGCGTGAGGGAGAGGGTGGTGAGGGGCCGATGGCGGCGGTCATGAACCTGGGACCCCAGCCCACCGTGGATCCCCTGGCGCCTTCGGCGGTGGAGGTGCACCTGCTGGAGCGCCGGCTGGAGCTGGCGGGGGCCCGGCTGACCGTGCAGCCCCTGCGGCTGCTGCGGCGCCAGCAGGCGTTCGCCAGCCTCGAGGCCCTCAGCGAGCAGATCCGGCTGGATGCCGATCGCGCCGGGGAGCTCTGCCGGACCCTCGGACCCCCCTGGGAGGCGTCGACCTAGGGGCAGGACATCGGCTCCGATCCTCGGCTCGGCCTGCTGCCGCCCATGGCCCGAGCTTCCGCCGCCGTCTCTTCTCCCGCCGGACAAAGCCCTCCCATACCCTGGAGACCTCACCCGCCCCGGTCCGGTGACGCCCCAGCCCCCAGTCCCGTCGCCGCCGCTGTCCGGCCATGAGCCTGCCGCCTTCGAGCGCGTCACCTTCGAGCGGGCCGCCATCGAACGGCTGCTCGATGCCAACCTCGACCGGGCCCGGGAGGGGCTGCGGGTGCTGGAGGACTGGGCCCGCTTCGCCCTCGACCGACCCGACCTGGTGGCCCGCACCAAGGACCTGCGCCAGCGCCTGGGGCGGCTGCACCGGACCTCCTACAAGCTGGCCCGGCACACCGCCAGCGACCCGGCCGCCGGCCTGACCCATCCGGCCCAGGCCGAACGGCGGGACGGTGCCAGTGTCCTGGCCGCCAATGCCGGACGGGTGCAGGAGGCGCTGCGGGTGCTGGAGGAGTTCGGCCGGCTCGAGGACCCGGAACTGGCGGCCGAGGCGGCGTCGATCCGCTACGCCCTCTACGACGTGGAGGTGGATCTGCTCCAGGCCGGCCGTGACGGCGCCGGGCGCCGGGCCCTGCTGCGCCGCTGCCATCTGTACCTGGTCACCAGCCCGCTGGACGGCCTGGAGGCCGTGGTGGCCGCCGCCCTGGCGGCGGGGCTGCGGCTGGTGCAGTACCGCGCCAAGCCCGACGCCCCCCTGGATGACCGGCGTCGCTTCGAGCAGGCCAGCGCCCTGCGCCAGCTCTGCCACCGCCATGGCGCCCTGTTCCTGATCAACGACCGCATCGATCTGGCCCTGGCGGTGGGGGCCGACGGCGTTCACCTCGGCCAGGGCGACCTGCCGCCTTCGGTGGCCCGCCGCCTGCTGGGGCCTGACCGGCTGATCGGCCGCAGCACCCACCGGCTGGAGGACCTGCGCCAGGCCATCGCCGACGGCTGCGACTACGTGGGGGTGGGGCCCGTCAACGCCACGCCCACCAAGCCCGGCCGCGAGCCGGTGGGGCTGGCCTATGTGACCCAGGCGGCGGCGGAGTGCCCCCTGCCCTTCTTCGCCATCGGCGGCATCGATCCGGGCAACCTGGCCGCCGTGCGCCGCGCCGGGGCGGATCGGGTGGCGGTGGTGCGGGCCATCACGGCCGCCGCCGACCCCGGCGCCGCGGTCGCCGCCCTGCTGGCGGGGCTGGAGGCTGAGGCATGACGGGTGGCATGACAGATGGCAGGACGGGAGACCTGCTGCTGCGGGTCAATGGGGAAGCGCGCCGCTGCCCGGCGGGCCTGTGTCTCGATGCCGTGCTCGTGGCCCTCGGCTATCAGCCGCGCCTGGTGGTGGTGGAGTTCAACGGTGAGATCCTGCCCAGGGATCGCTGGCCCGCCCAGGCTGTGGTGGAATCCGATGTGCTGGAAGTGGTCACCATCGTGGGGGGCGGTTCCTAGATTCCTGCCATCGCAACGTCGTACCCCATGGGTTCCCGCTTGTTCCGGCGCCTGGCCGGTCTGATGGTCGTGCCCATGCTGGTGGCCGGCCTGGTGATCGCCTCCCCGCCGCCGGCCCAGGCCGCCAGCGGCGGTCGCATCGGTGGTGGCAGCTTCCGTTCGGCGCCCTCCATGCCCCGCAGCTACGGCGGCGGCGGTGGCTACGGGGGCGGCAGCTTCGGCGGCGGCGGCTACCGGGGCGGCGGCATCGGCTTCCCCTTCATCGTCCCGATCTTCGGTTTCGGCGGCGGCGGCCTGTTCGGTTTCCTGATCCTGATGGCCGTGGCCGGCGTGGTGGTCAACGCCCTGCGCGGCGGCGGCGGCGGTCCGGCCCTGGCGGGTTCCGGTTCCGACCTGGCCTACAGGCCGCGCCCGGACGGGCCGGTCTCGATCGCCCAGGTCCAGGTGGGCCTGCTGGCTTCCGCCCGCGATCTCCAGGACGATCTGCGGCGTCTGGCCGGTTCCTCGGACACCTCCAGCAGCAGCGGCCTGCAGCGGGTGCTGCAGGAAACCAGCCTCTCCCTGCTGCGCCATCCCGATCTCTGGGTGTACGCCAGCGGCGAGGTGGGCCAGGTGCCCTTCGCCAGCGCCGAATCCACCTTCAACCGGCTCTCCATGCAGGAGCGCAGCAAGCTGGAGCGGGAGCTCACGGCCAACGTGGCCGGGCGACGCTTCAGTGAGCCCGCCCCCGTGGCCCCCGGGGCCAGCGACGCCGCCAGCGATTTCATCGTGGTCACCCTGCTGGTGGCCAGCCGACGAAACCTTGCAATCAAGGGGGCCGGCACCGCCGACGACCTGCGCGATTCGCTCCAGAAGCTGGGTGCGGTCGGCGCGGACGATCTGCTGGCCATCGAGGTGATCTGGCAGCCGGAAGGGGCCGGTGAGGTACTCACCACTGAGCAGGTGATCACGGCCTACCCCGACCTCCAGCATCTCTGAGCCCGCGCCCTTGCGGCGTGGCCTGCCGTCCCCCACACTGCGCGGCAGAAGCCGCAGGCGCCGGTGCCTCCCCATCGGATCAGCTGGATCAACTCCCCGGTCCTTCTCGAGGCCATCGAGCGCTATGAGCAGGGCCGGCTGCCCCGCCCCCTGGCCCTATGGCTCCAGACCGTGCTGGAGCTGGAAGCGCCTCCGGCGGGTCCCCTGCGTCCCGGTGGCTGATCAGCCGGCCCGGTCCAGCTGCAGGATCCGCAGGGCGGCCATGGCGGCCCCGTAGCCGTTGTCGATGTTCACCACAGTGAGCCCGGGGGCGCAGCTGGCCAGCATGCCCATCAGGGCCGCCTGGCCGCCGGCGCTCACCCCGTAGCCCACCGCTACCGGCACCCCGATCACCGGCTGGGGGAGCAGGCCGGCCAGCACCGTGGGCAGGGCCCCCTCCATGCCGGCGCAGGCGATCAGCACCCGGGCCTGGCGCAGGCCCTCCAGCTGCCCCAGAAGCCGGTGCAGCCCGGCCACGCCCACGTCGAGCACCAGGTCGCTGGCCACCCCGTGGCAGGCCAGGGCCAGGCGCGCCTCGGCTGCCACGGTGAGGTCGCTGCTGCCGCCGCCGAGCACCGCCACCCGCCCGAGGGCGGGATCGGCCAGCGGCGGCGCGGGCCAGGTGAGGCAGCGGGCCAGGGGATGGTGGACGGGGGCTGCTTCAGCGTCCCCGAGGGCCCCCAAGCGCTCCTGGAGCCGCCGCTCCACCGCCGCGGCCTTCTCCGCCGACACGCGGGTCACCAGGGCCAGCTCCCCTGCCCGGCGCATCTCCAGCATCACGGCGGCGATCTGCTCGACGCTCTTGTGCTCGCCCCAGACCGCCTCCACCATGCCGATCCGCCCGCGGCGGCCCAGGTCGAGACGGGCGTCCTCGCTCAACGCCCCTCCTCCTCCACCGGCGGCGTCAGCGCCACCCACTCCAGTTCGCCGGCGTGGACCAGGGGAAAGGGGTTGGCGGCCCGGGCCAGCTCCTGCCCGGCTGGATCGCGGGAGAGGGCCCGTCGGGCTGCGACCTCGAAGCGGCGCTGCACCGCCTCGATCTCGCTGGCCGGGATGGCCAGCCACTGGCGGCGGCCGCGCCAGCGGATCAGCAGCAGGCCTTCCTCCCGTTCGGCGTCCCAGAGCAGCTCCCGGGCCAGGAAACCGTCCTGGCGGCGCAGCCAGGGTCCCCAGCTCTCCTCCTCCGCCTGCAGCCAGGCCCCCCGGGCTTCGGCGGGCACCTTGACCCTGAGGTGTTCGACCACCGGCCCCTGGGTCTGGGGGAGAGTGGCCGGGGTAGCGGCTGGGGCCGTGGCGGGAAGGCCGACCAGCACGAGAGTGAACAGGCAAAGGGAGGCCAGCAAGGTAGCGAGCCGGGGCGGTCGACGGGTCATGGCCGGTGCAGCAGCGCCACCGCATGGCAGGCGATGCCCTCCTGGCGGCCCGTGGGCCCGAGTCCCTCGTTGGTGGTGGCCTTGACCCCCACCTGGTCGGGGGCCAGGCCCATGCGGCCGGCGATCGCCTCCCGCATGGCGGCGATGTGGGGTTTGAGCCGGGGCCGTTCCGCCACCACCACCGTGTCGACGTTCAGCACCAGCCAGCCCCGCTCCGCCACCAGCGCCACCACCTGCTCCAGCAGCACCAGGCTGTCGGCGCCACGCCAGCGCTCGTCCTCCGGCGGAAAGTGGGTGCCGATGTCCCCCAGGCTGAGGGCCCCCAGCAGGGCGTCCATCAGGGCGTGCACGAGCACGTCGGCGTCGCTGTGGCCATCCAGCCCCAGGCCGTCGGGGTGCTCCAGGCGCACGCCGCCGAGGATCAGGGGACGGCCGGGGACGAGCCGGTGGATGTCGTAGCCGTTGCCGATGCGCAGCTGCATGGGGGGCGGTGGGGGCGGATCCAGTGTCGCCGGTGCGGGGCGAAGACGTGCCTCAGGTCTCCTGCTCCGCCTGCCACTGGGCCAGCAGGTCGGCGCGGCGCTCGCGGGTGCGGGCCACCTGCTGCTCCTGGCGCCAGCGGGCGATGGCGCCGTGGTCGCCGCTGCGCAGCACCTCCGGCACCGCCATGCCGCGGAACTCCGCCGGCCGGGTGTAGTGGGGGTGCTCCAGCAGCAGGCCGCTGTGGCTCTCGGCCTCGAGGCAGTCCGGCGAGCCCACGGTGCCCGGCAGCAGCCGCACCACGCCGCTGATCACCACCAGGGCCGGCAGCTCCCCACCGGTGAGCACGAAATCCCCCAGGGACACCTCCTCGTCCGCCAGGGGCCGGATGCGCTCGTCGAAGCCCTCGTAGTGGCCGCAGAGCAGCACCAGCTGGTCGTGCTCGGAGGCCCAGCGGCGCAGGTCGCGCTGGTGCAGCGGCTGGCCCTGGGGGCTCATCAGCAGCACGCGGCGGCGCGGCAGCACCGGGATCGCCTCGAAGGCGGCGTAGACCGGCTCGGGCTTGAGCACCATGCCGGCACCGCCGCCGTAGGGCACGTCGTCCACCTTGCGGTAGCGATCCGTGGCGTGGTCGCGGGGGTTGTGGGTGTGGACCTCGGCGATGCCGGCGGCGAAGGCACGGCCGATCACCCCCAGCCCCAGCAGGGGCGTGAAGGCGTCCGGCACCAGGCTCACCACGTCGAAGCGCATGGGGAGCTCAGCCGGCGGGTCGGCTGACCCGCCGGATCTCGGAGCTGAAGCTGGCCCGGCCCGGGCGGCCGTCGGGGTGGTGCTCCACGCTGCTGCGCAGGCGCAGGTTGGCCTTGGTGAACCAGATCCGTTCCCGCACCGACGCCCCGGACCGCTCGCTGGTCAGCTCCAGGCTCCCGTCCGGCCACAGCTGCCAGCGGCCCGTGCTGGCGGCCCCGTCCGGGGCGCTGCCCTGGAAGCCGCCGTCGGGACGGAACAGCAGCCGGTGACGGCCGCCGCCGGGTGGGGTGACCTCCAGTCCCCCCGGCTCGCCGCTCTGCTCAGGGGCCAGGTAGGTGACCGACAGTTCCCCCCGTTCGGAGCTGTGCCAGCCGGCCTCGTCTGCCTCGGCCTCCCGCGCCGCCTCTGCCGCCTCTTCCAGGCTGAAGCAGCTGCGCAGGGAGAGCCAGTCGCCGGCGCAGAAGGCCAGGAACGCCGCGATCGTCTCGGGCGGGAAGGGGGCGGCGGGCGGCTCGGTCGCGCTGGTCACGGCGGGGGCGGCGGGAGATCGGGGCCGGTGGACCCGGATGGGATCCTCGCAAACCCCCCGCTGCAGGGGTGCGGTGTGGGGTCTGCGGAGCGCCGGCGGCCTCAGTCGCCCCGGTAGCCCAGCTCGGCCAGCCGGCCCGGATGGCTGCGCCAGTTGGGCACCACCTTGACGAACAGCTCCAGATACACCGGACCGTCGAACACCTTCTGCATCTGCAGCCGCGCCCCCTGGCCGATCGCCTTGAGCATCTGGCCCCCCTTGCCGATCAGGATTCCCTTCTGGCTGCTGCGCTCCACCAGCACGGTGGCGAGCACGGCCGTGCGCACCTTGCCCTTCGCCTCCTCCTCCACGATCCGCTCGATCCGCACCGCCACCGAGTGGGGCACCTCCTCCCGGGTGAGGGTCAGCACCTGCTCCCGGATCAGCTCCGCCAGGAGCAGTTGTTCCGGCTGGTCGCTGACCGTGTCGGCCGGGTAGAGCAGGGGACCCAGCGGCAGCTCGGCCGCCAGGGCCTCCACCAGGGCCTGGCAGCCATCGCCGTTGAGGGCGCTGCAGGCGTGCAGGGGCCAGGCCACGGGGTGATCGCCACCCTCAGCCAGCAGCTCCCGGTAGGTGGCGGCCAGATCCTCGGCGTCGGCGCCGACCCGGTCGCTCTTGTTGAGGGCCACATGCACCGGCACCCGGCTGTGGCGGAGCAGGTCGACGATGAACCCGTCCCCCCGGCCGGCCGGCTGGCTGGCATCCACCAGCAGCAGCACCACATCCACTTCGCCGATGGCGCCCCGGGCGCTCTGGACGAGCCGTTCGCCCAGCAGGTGGTGGGGTTTGTGGATCCCCGGTGTGTCCAGCAGGATCAGCTGGGCGGAGGGGGTGGTGAGGATGGCCCGCAGCCGGTTACGGGTGGTCTGGGCCACGGGGGAGGTGATCGCCACCTTCTGGCCCACCAGCTGGTTGAGCAGGGTGGATTTGCCCACGTTCGGCCGTCCGATCAGGGCCACGAAGCCGGAGCGGATGGGCGCCCCTTCGCTGCTGCCGTCGTCGGGCTGGGCATCGCCGGGGCTGGCGGTCGGGGCGCTCGGGTCCATAGCCTCAACACTGCCAGTCCGCGGGCCCCGCCGCCCGTCCGCCGCCATGACCGATGACGCCCCGCTGACCGAGACCCCCTCGAACGGGACCCCCCTGGCGCCGAGCTTCCCCCAGGCCATGGAGATTGCGGCCCAGTGGATCGGCCTCTGGGAAGCCGGGGAGCTCAGTGATGAGGTGCTGGCCGATCGGGTGGGGGAGCTGGTGGCGAGCCGGGACGGGGCCCGCGGGTTCTTCGTGGTCGGCCTCACCGGCGAGGCGCCCCTGCTCGACCGGCTGCCGGAACCCCTGGTGGCCGCCCTGCGGCAGGCGGGTCCGGGGGTGGTGGATCTCATGGCGCGCAACCTGGCCATGAGCACGGCGATGGTGCTGCACCACCGGCGATCGGGGGACCCGGAGCACCGGGCCGGCTCGGAGCGCGTGCAGCTGCGCAGCACCGAGCTGCTGCGCCAGCTGGAGCCCGTGGCCGTGAAGCAGCGCCTCGAGACCCTGCTGGCGGCCGCCGCGGAGGACGGCGCAACCGAGGCGGCGGTGGCGGAGGACAGGGCCTTTCTCGACCGCTGGGGGTACGACGCCGAACAGCGTCAGGCGATCGCCGCAGCCATCGAGGCCGTTGCTGACTGAGCCATGGCCCCAGCCATGATCCTGGCCGGGAACCTCAGAACTTCAGGTAGAGAAGCGTCATGGCCTGAAGGGCGTCGAAAGTGACGCCATCGGGCAGGAAGACGTAGTTGACGTTGAACCCCAGTGTCACGTTCTGGGTGAGGTTCAGATCAACGCCGCCGGTGAGCATGGCGTTCGTCTGGCCGGTGGAATAGGTGTTGGTGGCGATGCCACCCCCCAGATAGGGGGAGACCACGGAACGGCGGAACAGATCCAGGGTGAGGGGCAGCTGGAAGGAGGTCTGGCCGTTGTAGCGACCCAGCACATCCCGGTTGCCGAAGATCACACTGGGACGTAGGGAGACCGCCAGGGTTTCGTTGAGTTTGTACCCGATACGACCCGTGAACACCCCGCTGGTGGGAAGGTCACTGCCGAAATTGACGCCACCGCCGATGCCGTAGATCCCCACGTTCTCGATCGGTTTGCCCTGGCGCGGCACGACGGCCAGCTCGGCGGGATCACGGTTGGCCGGTGGCGGGAGGTAGTCGGGAGGAAGGGTGGCCGCGTCGGTGACGGGTTCCCAGCCGGCTGCCGCGGGCTCCGGGGCGATGGGGACCCAGGGAGCCGGTGGCGCCGGCAGCGACTGGGCCCGACCAGGATCGGCAGCCAGGGCCAGGCAGGCCAGGCCGACCAGGAGGGCACCGCCTGGGTGGAGCCGCATCCGCTTCACTGCGCCACCACGGCGCCGGCGGGACCGGCCGGGGCCGGGGTGGGGGCGGGAGCTTCAGCCACAGGGGCCACAGAGGCAGCGGCCGGCGGCGGCGGCGGTGCGATCGGGGCGCTGCTGGCCACCGGCGAGACCCGGACGGGGGCGGGGGTGGCCCTGTCCTCAGCCGGGAGCGGCTGCAGGTTCACCACCGTGGGGGTGACGGTCCCGGGGGCCTGGGCCGGCTGGCGGCTGGACCATTCCTTGATGTCCTGGATCACTGCGGGATCATCCGGCTGGCTCAGCACATCGACGCTGCCGTCCGCCTGGATCGCCAGGGGCACCTGGGTGGGCTTGCTGACCCGGGTCGAGGGGACATGGATGACCCGGGCCTGCTGGAGCTTGGCCGTCTTGGTGGGCGTGGGGGCCGGCAGGGTGCGGATCGCCTGGCGCATCGGCTCCCTCAGGTTCTGGGGAATGGGAGCCATCGGATCGCCGCTGCTGGCCCAGCGGGCCCGTTCCGCCCGTGCCACCGTTGGCATGGCGGGCAGGCCCAGGTCCTGGATGGTGAGCACCCCACCGAGGAGCTCGGAATTCGAGAAGTTGCGCTGCAGCAGGGTCTGGGCGCTGCCCAGGCCGGTGGTGCCCAGGGGGGGGCCGTCGATGCGGAAGGACGCCGGGCGGGCAGGGGCCTTGGCCAGCTGGACCGGGGCGGTGCTCCGGAGGGCGACCGCCGGACGGCGACCGGGATCGGGCCGCCGGGCCCGCGAGGTGCTGGGGGGACCGCTGAGATCAAGGCTGCGGGCGAGGGGGGCATCCAGCAACGACCCGATCTTTTCGGAGGCCGAACTCAGCACATGGCCGGTGGTGGTGCCCAGGTCTTCGAGGGGGGAGGAGGTGGAGGGAGCCGGGGTGGTGGACGGTGCTTCCTGAGCCGAGGCGATCGCTTCGTCGGTCCCCTTGGGATCAGCCGGCTGGGGGATGGTCATGTCCTTGACCCGCGACTGCCAGCGGTCGTGGGCATCGATGGCCAGCAGGGGGAGCCAGATGGACTGACTCAGCAGGGCCCAGGCGATGGCTTTGGGACTGATGGTGGGTTCGCGGTACATGGGAGGGCTCGAGAAGCGGTTGTCAGCGGAAGCGGAAGTTGTTGTTGTTTCTGTTGCCGTTGAATGTATTTCGGAAGAAATAATAGGAGCTGGCGGCCTGACTGAGGGGAACGATGACCTGATTGATGACGTCGAGGGCCTCGGCGTAGAAGGTGCGATTGACGATGATCGTGTCCCGATCCCGGAGCGGGGGATTCAACCCCTTGGAGACGCCGATGCCATCCCGGTAGCTATAGACCTCCCGGGTGGTGGTGCCGTTGCGGTTGAGGCGGACGAGCTCGATGTCGTTCTTGTTGGCCCGCCAGTTCTCCGCCCCACCGGCCCGGAAGATGGCCTCCGCCAAGGGGGTGTTGGCGGGAAGGCTGAGATTGCCGGGGCTGCGGACCTCGCCGATCACCGAGACGTTGATGGTGGCCGGGGCCAGGTTGGTGGCACCGATCTGGAGGATTTCCTCGGGGATCAGATCCTCCGTGCGGGCGACCACGATCGTGTCGCCGTCGAACAGGATCGGGTTCTGCCGCTGGTTGCCGACCTGGAAGACCTGGGCCAGGTCCAGAACGGTCTGCTTCTGGCTGCCGTCGGGCCCGGCCAGACGCCGCAGCAGCACCTTGCGGATGTCGGCGTTCAGGGTGACGCCGCCGGCCGTCTGGATCGCCGAGACCGGAGTGGAGTAGGAGGCCAGGGGGTAGAGGCCAGGACGGCCCACCTCGCCGATGATCGTCACCTTGACGGGGCGGGGCGTGGTGAGGCTGAGGATCAGCTCGGGCCGCACCAGCTGTTTGGCATAGAGCGAGGTGAGCCAGCGGGTGGCCTGGCCGATGGTCAGGCCGGTGAGCTGCACCGATCCCAGCAGCGACAGGGTCGAGGTGCCGTCGGGAAGGATGACGACCGGGCCGCCGATGGCGGAGGCGGAAGGGTCGGTGAAGGTGAGTTGCAGACCATCCCCGGGTCCGAGGACGTAAAGATCGTTGTAGACCTCCGTGACCGTGAGGGGCAGAGGGGCCGACGACGCTGGACCGGCGTTGGGCGCGGCGCTCACGGCCGCGGCACCCCGCCAGGGGGAATGGGGCGCTACCCCCTGGGGCACCGAGGCCTTCAGGCCTGTCGGGGCCACCATCACACCGGCCAGAACCAGTACGCCAAGGGAAGAGAGACGCCGCCGGATCGAGGGGCGAAGGCTCCTGCGACGGGAGCTTCCGTCAGATGCTGCAGATCCCTGGCGTACGGATGTTCTGGGAGGAGAAGCCACCGAAGGACATTAATCGGATTACCACCATAGACGCCCGAGTCAAGGGGGCATTCTTTGCTGGTTGCCATTATCATCAGCTCAACTTTCCCTGCGATTCATAACGTGACAACGACGGGTGTTCCTCCTGAGACCTTTCCGGGTGGAACCGCGCGCCCGCTGTCCCTTCCCGCCGCGGGTGGTCCGGGTGCAGGCACTTTCGATCCGTCGCAGCAGAGTCCCCTCAGCCCCATCGGTGAGGGTCAGTCCGGCGGCGGCGGCCTGGGGGGACTCGTCCGCACGGTCAAGCGCCGCCAGTCCATCTTCCTGATCACCTTTGCGGTGGTCACCGGCGTTCTGGCGATCAACACGCTGCGCCAGCGCATCTTCTCCCCCGTTTACCAGGGGGGGTTCCAGATGCAGATCAGCAATCCCTTCGACAACTCGCGCAGCGACGGCGGCAGTGGTTCCGTGGAGACCATCGCCCGCAGCGAGATCAAGACCGATGTGCCCAGTCTCATCGTTCTGATGCGCAGCCCCCTGCTGCTCGGGCCGGTCGCCCAGCGTCAGGGCGTGCCGCTCCGGGCCCTGGAGAGCAACCTGTCGATCAACCAGGAGTCGGCCCGGGTCGACAACGTCCTCAACGTCTCCCTGCGCTGGCCCGATCCAGCCAAGGGCAAGGCCATCCTGCGCCAGCTCGCCAAGGATTACACCGCCTTCTCCCTGACCCAGCGCCAGTCGGCGGTCAACTCCGGCGTCCGCTTCCTCGACGAGCAGGCCCCCGCGATCGAGGAACGGGTCACCAAGCTCTCCCAGGAGATGCTCAGGTTTCGGGAACGCAACAACTTCGTTGACCCTGCCGCGGCGGCCAGCCAGATCCTCGGGGCCCGCGAAGGTCTCGTCAACCAGCTGCGCACCCTTCAGAACGAGCAGGTCCAGCTCGACAGCCAGCTGAAGTCGATCCAGACCGGCAAGCTGCAGTTCACCCCCAGCGGCGCCCCCACCGCCCTCGAGCAGCTGGGTCGCAACAGCGTTCTGGTGCCTGGCAGGGGCTCCTCCGGAGCCGAGGCTGCCAGCGGCACCAAGACGCCCCTTGACCTCCTCAACCAGTTCGAGCAGGAGCTGGCCACCGCCAAGGGCACGTTCAAGGAGAACTCCCCGATCGTTCAGTCCCTGATCGCCCGCCGCAACCAGCTGCTTCCTGTCGTGCAGCGGCAGGCCGCCGACGCCGTCAAGGCCCGGCTGCTTTCCAACGTGGCCCAGCAGGATGAGATCAACCGCCAGATCCTTCTGCTGAGCGAGAACTTCCGGAACAATCCTCAGAAGTTGTCGGAGTTCGAGAACATCAACCAGCGGCTCTCGATCGCCAGGGAGCAGTACTCCTCCTACATCCAGGCCAGGGAGCGTTACCGGCTCGAGATGGCCCGTTCCATCTCCCCCTGGGAAGTGATCGGACCTCCCGATTTCGGCGGCAGTCCGGTGGAGCCCAACATCCAGCGCAACCTGCTCAGGGCGATCATGATCGGTCTCCTGGCCGGTCTTGGCGCCGCCATCCTCCGGGAGCGGACCGACAACGTCTTCCACACCCCCATGGAGGTGGAGAAGGACCTGCAGCTGCCGGTTCTGGGTCTGATTCCCTACCTGCCCCTGGAGCCCGGTGTCGACATCGCCACCAGCATCTCGAAGATGTCCTCGAGCGAGCGCTTCGCCATCAAGGAGTCGCTGCGCAGCCTGTTCACCACCTTCCGACTGCTCCGCGCCGACAGCAGCATCCGCATGGTGGGCATCACCTCCTCCACCCAGGGGGAAGGCAAGTCCACCGCGGTGGCGGTGTTCTCCCGCACCCTGGCCGACCTCGGCCTCAAGGTGCTCGTCATCGACTCCGACATGCGGCTGCCGATGCAGGCCCGCTACCTGGGTGTGGAGCAGGGCGACGGCCTCTCCACCCTGCTCTCGGATTCAACCCGCAAACCGACGGATTTCATCCACTCCATCGCCGAGAACTTGGATGTGCTTCCGGCCGGCCCGAAGCCGCCCGATCCGGCCAAGCTGCTCAACTCCACCCGCTGCAAGGAAGTCATGGACGAGATCCGTGCCCTTCCCGGCTACGACATCATTGTCGTGGATGCGCCTCCCTGCCTGATGCTGGCCGATCCGATCCTGCTGGGAGAGAAGCTCGACGGCATCCTCTTCCTGGTCGGCCTCGGCAAGGTGAGTCGTGAGCTGGCTCCCCAGGCCAGCCGTCGCATCCGGGCCTCCGGGGTGGATGTGCTGGGCATCATCTGCAATCAGGTCAACTTCCCCAGCCGCCTCAACGATTACGGCTACGAATACGGCTACTACTACCACTACGCCTACGCGTCGGCGTCGGGTTACGCCAAGAGTGCCAGCGAACCTTCCACGGGTGGCTTCGGCAGTTATGTGCAGCGCTATCGCGACAGCTACATGAAGGGTGCCGCCACCAATTCCTACATCTCCGCCCGCTACAACGAGGGCGAATCCGACGTCAAGACCTACTACCGCGACGACGAGGATCAGGGGTCTGCGCCCGTCGCCACCAATGGTGGCCTCGGACCCAGCGCCGGCTCCTCCAGCTCCCTGCCTCCCGCCGAGAGGGTTTCCTCCCGTCGCCACCGTCCCTCCAGTGATGGAGGTGGCGGCCCGATGAACTGGCTGCGCAAGCGCTTCGGCAACAGGGGCTGAGGGTTCGTTTCAGCTCAGGGTTCGCTGCAGGTGAGGGCCCGTTTCAGGGGCCCTTCCCCCCTCCGAGGAGGGGCTCCACCGGCCCCGTCTCCCACCCGTCGCCCTTGGCTGGGCGGGTGGAGAGCAGCATTTCGAGCATCACCAGGTGGTCATAGATGGGCATGGCCATCGGGTGGCAGCGACGCACCCAGGCCAGGGCCGCCAGCGGATCGATGCCACGCAGTCGGGCCGTCAGGCCAACAGCGAGAAGGGGGGAACGTTCGTACCCCGCCATGCAGTGCAGATAGATGGGAGCGGCCTGGTTCACCAGCGCTTCCGCCCTCGCCAGGGCCAGGGCCAGTTGCTCCTGGCGCAGCGGCTCCTGCTGCCTGTGGTCGGGCAAGGAGACCCGGTCGCTGCTCCAGCCGGTGGGAACGATCAGGGCGCTTTCCTCCTCCGGGTAGCAGCAGCTGAAGCGGCTGCGGATCCCGGCCTCCTCCAGCTGTTGCCAATGCCTGGCCGTGTGCGGCATGGGACCGATCGCCAGCTGACCGTTGAGCACCCAGCTGCAGGGCAGGGAGCGGTCGGGCATCGGCGGCAGGGGCCGCTCCTGCCTCAGGCCCTGGAGAAACCGCCGCAGGGGGCCCATCATCGGCGTGCCCTCCACGGGTGGCGCTTGTCGGTTGCGCTCACGTGCGGGTTCGCAGCACCGGCTCCACCACGGCCAGCACCTGCTGCCAGAGGCGGTCGGAGGGGGGCTTGCCCTTGGGGCCACGCAGGCTGATCAGGGTGCAGGCATAGACACGATGGGGCTGGAGTCCGATCACCTTCTCGATGGCTGAGTCCCTGCCGACCGCCAGGCGATCGGTGATGGTGGTGAGCTGTTCCCGGGTGACGCCGAAGGGCCTCGCCGGGCCAGGGCCTGGCACCAGGCAGGTCTGGAGGGTGGGGCGATCCTGGGTCAGTCCCCTGGCCGTCGGGACCGGGGAACCGCTCAGGCGCCGCTGGCTGAGGCTCAGGCTGGCCTGCTCCCTCCCGATGACATTGGTCTGGAAGTTGAATCGCTGCCGCACCGCGCCGCCCATCAGGGTCAGCTCGAACCCTTCCCGTAGGGGCAGGACCACCGGAGCCGTGGTGGCCAGTTCGTAGCTGCGCTTCGCCGGCCAGGGGGGGGCGAGGGCGGGCGCCGTCGCCGGCAGCAGCTGGGCCCCGCGCAGCGCCGACTCCAGCTGCTCGGCCGGCAGGGGCCGCGGAGCCGCTGGCCAGCGGGGCAGCAGGATCGCCTGGGTGGCGAGAAGGGACGTAGCGATGGCGAGGGCGCCGTACCACCGCACCAGCAGGGGCGGCGTGATCACGCCCCTTCCCCCGGCTGGGGCGGCGCGGGCAGGGGGGGAAGTTCCCGCTCCAGCAGCCGCATGTAGACCATGCCGAAGATCAGCACCGCCACCCCGGAAAAGATCAGGGAGCCGGTGCTCTCGTGGAAGAAATCGAACAGCCAGCTGCCTTTGCCATAGCCGTTGCCCGCGAACACCGCCAGCAGGGCGATTCGGAAGGTGTTGCAGACCAGGCCGATCACCGGCGCCACCAGCAGCACCACGGAGCGGCTGGCCCAGGAGCGGATCGGAAAGGCCAGCAGGAAGATGACGCCCACACAGAGGATCTGGGCCATCAGGTCCACCCCGTTGCAGGGGCCCAGCACCCGGACCCCGCCGCCGGGCAGCAGCACGCTGCGGGCGTTGACCACGACATCAAGCCCGAGCACGCTCAGCCACAGACCGGAGAGGCGGGCGGTGAGGAGGCTGATGGGGGCCTCCGGCAGGGTTCGCATCAGCAGGGCGAAGCTTGGCAGCAGCATCAGGCAGAGCAGCGGATCGCGGAAACGGCCCAGGCTGGCGGGTCTCTCCGCCATCAGACCCAGGCTGAGGCCGCCGATCGGCGCCAGGGCGAACAGCACGCCGTCCCAGTGCAGGATCAGCGCCGAGCGGGCCAGGACCCAGACCAGCAGCAGGGTGCCGATGACCAGTCCCCAGGCGGCCGGCCTGGGCCGGAGGTCCTCGAACTGGTCCTCCATGCAGATCACCGCCCCCCCCCACACCAGCACCGCGAACACGGTGATGTGCTCGCTCTGGCTGCTCTGGAAGACGGCGATGTTCTGGACCGCCACGGCGGCAGCCAGGGCCAGCCAGAGGTTGCGGGGCGTGGGCGGGGGAACGGCAGGAATCGCGGCCCGCCAGGCCGGTGGAATTCTCTGAAGGAGGCTGCTGGAGACTCGCTCGATGCTGTTGCTCATCGGGCCAGGGCGTCGACCAGAGGGGAGGCCGGGAGAGCCTCTTCAGGATCGTATTCCGGGACCAAGCGCCGCAGCAGCTGGCTCGAGGCGGCTTCGTCCCACTGGGCGAGCGCTTCATGCAGCTGCTGGATCAGGGGCCCCAGCTGTGCGCTGTCCCGGTGGGGTTCGGTGGCCCTGCTGATCAGCGGGTGCTGGGTGGGCTGGTCGGCGGCGCTGATCAGGAGCTCCTCGTAGAGCTTTTCCCCCGGCCGAAGACCGGTGTAGTGGATGGCGATGTCCCCGTCGCTGTTGTGCTCGTCGCGCACCCGCAGCCCGGAGAGTTCGATCATCTGGCGGGCCAGGTCGGCGATCCGGACCGGTTCGCCCATGTCGAGCAGGAACAGATCGCCGCCGATGGCCATGCCGGTGGCCTGAAGGACCAGCTGGACGGCCTCCGGGATGGTCATGAAGTAGCGGGTGATGGCTGGATGGGTGACGGTGACCGGACCACCTCTGGAGATCTGCTGATGGAACAGGGGGATCACCGAGCCGGAAGAGCCCAGCACGTTGCCGAACCGGACCATCGAAAGGATCGGTCCCCCCGCCTCGATCTCGGCCGCGGCGGCCTGGATCAGCAGTTCGCAGATGCGCTTGCTCGCTCCCATGACATTGGTGGGGCGAACGGCCTTGTCGGTGGAGATCAGGGTGAGCCGACTCACGCCCGAGGCCCGGGTGGCGGCGATCACGGCCTCGGTGGCGCCGATGTTGTTGGCGATGCCGGCGCAGAGGTTGGCCTCGACTAGGGGGACGTGCTTGTAGGCGGCGGCATGGAAGATCGTGTCGACCCGGTGCTGTCGGCAGATCAGGGTGAGGCGCTCCGCGTCACAGGCATCGCCGAGGACGGCATGGAGCTCGACGCCGCAGGGCTGGGAGCCGAGCTCCCGTTCGATGGCGTAGAGGGCGAATTCGTTGCGCTCGACCAGCAGCAGCCGGGAGGCCCCCAGGGCCACGACCTGGCGGCACAGCTCGCTGCCGATCGAGCCACCGGCGCCCGTTACCAGCACCACCTTCCCCTCGACCCCGGCCTTGAGCAGCGCCGGGTCGGGGTTGGAGGGTTCGCGGCCGAGAAGATCCTCGATCGCTACCGGCTGCAGGTCGGAGACGATCCTCTGGCCGGTGGCCATCTGGGCCAGCGAGGGGACCGAAAGGACTTCCAGGCCCCGGTGGGTGAGCTGATCCACCAGCAGCCGTTTGCGGTGCCGCGACATGGTCGGCATGGCCAGCAGGACCTTGCGGACGCCGTGGCGCTCGATCAGACGGGGCAGCCGCAGGGGCGAGTGGATGGCCATGTTCTGGAGGGTCCGCCCCTGCAGGCCCTCGTCGTCATCCAGGAAGCCGACGATGCGGAAGCGGGGGTCGTTACGCAGGGCCAGCAGCAGACCCATGCCGGAGGCACCGGCGCCGTAGATCAGCGTGCCATCCCCCTGGGAGCGGCCGGGGGAGTGGTTCTCCCGTTGGTCCAGGTGATGGACGAGGACGTCGCGCAGCACGATGCGGCTGGCGATGGCCCCGCCGGTGAACAGCAGCCAGTAGAGGATCCAGAAGGACCGGGGTGGCTGGGCACCGCCGATCAGGGTGCTGCTCAGCAGCAGGATCAGCACCATCGCGCCGGAGCGGGGCACCAGGCCGTAGAGGGAATGGCTGCCGGCGTAGCGGGTGAGTCCCCGATACCAGCCCGAGACCACCAGCACGGGCAGGCCGGTGATCACGGCCAGGGGCAGCAGCAGGATCGTGGAGGGCATGAAGCCCTTCAAGGTGGCGGCGTCGGGCAGACGCAGGATGAGGGCGCCCAGATAGGAGGCGACGATCATCAGACCATCGAAGACCACCAGCAGCAGCCTGCGGGCCAGCAGCTGCTTCTGCACGTAACGAAGAAATGAGAGCTGGGGGATCAATCGTTCAGTTCGGCGGTGATCGACGAATCAGGGAATTTCGGTGGAAATGGAGGGGGGAATTCAGTGGGAATGCAACGGTGAAAAAGACCAGGTGCGGCGAGGAGACGGATGCGACGTCGGAATGGCTGGTCGCCAGCGCTGTCTTTCGTCGATGACTTGCCTGTACGTTGGGTCCGTTCAGACGAACAGGAGCCCTGCGGATGCCTGACAGGAGTGATTGGCACCGGTTGGACCGACCAAGGCTAGGTAATCCAAAGGAGATCGTCATTCTCACACACCAATAGTGTGATGTCGGAATGGATCATGGCCGTGGCAATGCTTCCATCACTTGACGTTACTGCCCGTTCAGGGGGAGAAGGGGACCGCCTGGTGCCGATCGAGCCACAGGCCCAGAGCCAGCTCCAGCAGCAGCAGGCCGAGTTCCAGGGGCAGGCCCTGGAGGAGCAGGGCGGCCCCGAGCAGGGCGGTGGCGCCGATGTAGAGCAGGGCCACCCGGGCATGGGGCCAGCCGGCCTGATGCAGGCGCTGATAGAGGTGCAGGCGGTGGGCCTGGAAGATGGGTTGCCCCGCGGCCAGCCGGCGCAGGACGCAGAGGCAGGCATCCCCCAGCAGCGGGAAGCCCGCCAGCAGCAGCCCCAGGGCCAGGGCGGGCGTGGCCTGCTGCAGCACCATCCCGGCGATGACCGCTCCCAGGAAGGTGCTGCCCACATCGCCCATGAACACCTTGGCCGGACTCCAGTTCCAGGCCAGGAAGCTCAGCAGGGCCCCGATCAGCGGCAGCAGGCCGCGGCCGCCTTCGGGGGGCAGCGCCAGCACCGCCACGGTCAGCAGCACCGCGGCGCAGCCGGCGACGAGGCCGTCGAGCCCGTCGCTGAAGTTGACGAAGTTGATCACCGCCGTGGCCGCGAACACCGCTACCGGCACCAGCCACCAGGGCAGGGCCAGGGGTGAGATCGCCACCAGGGCCAGGGCCGTGGCGATCTGCACGCCGTAGCGCCAGGCGGCCGGCAGGTCGAGGCGGTCGTCCAGCAGGCCCACCAGGGCCAGCGGCAGGCCGATCAGGGGGACCCAGGCCGGCCAGCCCTCCCCGGCGAACGGAGCCAGGGCGCTGCCCACGAGCACGAAGGCCAGTCCACCGCCCCTGGGGGTGGGCCGCAGATGGGAGCTGCGGGCGTTGGGCTGATCCACCAGCCGGCGCCGCAGCAGGGGCAGCAGCCGGTGCAGCAGCAGCGCGCCGAGGCCGGCGCCCAGCAGCAGGAAGGCCGGGCCGTGCAGGGGGGTCATGGCACCAGCGGCAGCACGGGAAAGGGTTCGGGGGATCCCCCGAGAAGGTGGTGGGCCGGCGTGAAGCCGGCCAGGTCGGCGCCCATCCGCAGCACCGCCTCGAAGCGCTTCGGGGAGAGCAGCAGCAGCGGGGCGGCAAGGGAGAGGAACAGGCGTGGCGGCAGGTGCAGCAGCCGGCAATGGCGGGCCCGATCCCCCGGATCGGTGGCGTCCTGCAGGCGCCGGAGCATGGCCGCGTAGGTGAGGGTGTCGTCGCCGCCGAGGGGGAGGTGCACCGGCTGGGACGGGTCGAAGCCGTCCTCGGCCAGCCGGTCCGCCAGGTGCAGGGCCACGGCGGCGAGCTGGCGGCAGTGGATGGGCTGGCGCAGCCCTCCTTCGCCAGGCAGGGGCAGCACGGCCAGGCGGCGCAGCAGCTGGCGCAGCCGGCTCAGGTTGCGATCGCCGAGGGAACCGGCCTGGCCGTAGATGAGGGTGGGGGCCAGGATCCGCAGGGGTCGGTCATGGGCCGCGCAGGTTCGGGTCAGCGACTCCTCCGCCAGCCGCAGCCGCCGCACCAGATCGCGGTCGAAGCGATTGGCGGCGAAGCGCTTGGTGATCACCGAGGAGGAGGAGCAGGCCACCACCCCCTGCAGCCGGCCGAAACCGGCCGGGTCCCGGCCGGCCCAGCGCTCCAGCCAGGGGGCGAACGACCAGATCGGGGCAAAGCTGATCAGCAGTCCCGCCGGCACCTCGGCCCCGGCGCCGGGGTCCTCCAGGTCGCAGGGAAGGAAGCGCGGTGCTTCGCCGCCGCCGGCCGGGGGCAGCGGCGTCCGTCGGCCCGCCACCACCAGCTCCCGCCCCGCCGCCAGGGCGACCAGAGCCTGGCCGCTCGGGCTGGTGGCTCCGAAGAGGGTGATCGCTGCCGGTGCGGGGGTGATCAAGGGGGTCAGACGCAGTCGTTGCCGTCGAGGCGCCCGTCCCATCCGGTGAGGCGCCAGAGGGAGGCGCGCAGCTGGTCGCGCCAGAGCCGCAGCTGGGATTCGGGCCGCAGATCGCCGGTTTCGGCCTCCGATCCGACCACCTCCCAGCCGGTGCCGGCATAGACGATGCGGGCGATCGCCAGGGTTCGATCCAGGTGGGTCGGGGCCGTCACGATGGTGATCCGGCCCGGCTTCGGCCATGTCTCCACCAGTCTGGCCAGGTGGGTGACCTGGCCGACCGTGTCGCACCCCGGCAGCAGCCGCACGATTCTGGAAGTGTCCCGCGGCAGGAGCTGGCGGTTTCTGAGATGGCTGGTGGTGATGGCCTGGTACTCGGCATTGCCCTGCAGCACCAGATAGGCACCAGGCCGGTTCCGCCACAGCAGCAGGGCGGACTGGCTGCGCCAGGGGTCCTCGATGAAGACGGAGATGACGTCCGTGCCCGAGATGGGCGCGCTTGTAACGTTCGTCACGGCCTGCTCCGGGGGCCGTGGGGAGGTGCCGCGCGTCCCCTGCCAGGCGGGCGCGAAGAACCAGGCGAGACCGGCCGTGGCGCCGATGGCGAGGAGGCCCAGCCGGATCCGGCGGTTGCCCTGGAGACGCTGCAGCAGTGAACCCTGCCTGGACCGTGGCCGACGCTTCCGGACCCGTTGCCGCCGCGTTTCCCGGTCGGCGCCGGGTGGCCTCTCCTCCTCGGGCAAGGGAATCGCTGCGCGGGCCCTGACCAGTTTATCGGTCCTGTCCGGAGGGCTTCCGCCCCTGCCCTGCCCGGGGCAGGCGGCTCCACAGCCGCCGGATGTAGCGAAGGGCGAAGGGGACGCCCCAGAGCCACCCGAAGGCTCGCCGGTAGGCCAGGACAACCTCCTGCAGGCGCCGGCCGGTCTGCTGGCCGCTGGCCCCCCCTTCCCCCATGTGGACGAGTTCCAGATCGAGCTGCACGGCCGTCAGATCCCGGCAGCGGCTGAGGCGCAGGAAGTAGTCGAGGTCGGCGGAGAGCCGGAAGGGCTCGGCGAAGTGATCGAGGTGTCGCCGGGCGCCGGGGCCGATCAGGGTGGCCTGGTGGGGGGGGGTGGAGCCCAGGAACAGACTGGTACGGAAGGCCCGGCAGCTGGAGAAGGCGGTGCGCCGGCCCAGCCGCGTCGCCCCGTCCGGCCCCTTGGCCGCATAGCGGCCGCTGCAGACCACCAGGTCCGGCGGGCGAGCCCCGCGGGCCCCCTGCCCGGTCGCCTCCATGGCCGCCTCCAGCACGGTGCGGGAGGGCGCCCAGTCGTCACTGCCCCAGAACAGCAGCCAGTCCTCCGGGGGCGCCTCCCGGAAGCCCTGGTTCATGGCCCCGAAGATGCCGGGGAGCGCAGGATCCTGGGGTTGCCAGCGGAAGCGGTGGTCCCGGTGGCAGAGGGCCTCCAGCCAGCCCCGGTGCTCCGCTCCGCTGGGCCCGTCGATGAACAGCACCCGCCAGTGGGGCCAGCTCTGGCGCTGCAGGGAATTCACCAGCCGCGCCAGAAGCTGATGGGAATCGAGGGTTGGGACGATCAGCGTGAGCCCGGTGGCGGCGCCGTCGGGCGCCGTGGTGCCGTTGGCGGGGCCGGGTGGCGGCGTGGCGCTCACCCCTGCCGGCGGATCAGCACGTCACCGAGCACGAGCAGGTCCATGCGGGTGCGCAGGAAGCAGTCGAGGGCCTGGGCGGGGGTGCAGACGATCGGTTCGTTCTCGTTGAACGAGGTGTTGAGCACCATCGGAACGCCCGTGAGGTCGGCGAAGGCCCGGATCAGGCGGTAGTAGCGGCCATTGTCGGCGGCATTGACGGTCTGGAGCCGCCCGCTGCCGTCCACGTGGGTGACGGCCGGGATGCGGGGGCGCTGCTCCTCCCGGATCGGGTACACCTGCATCATGAAGGGGACCTCCCCGTCGAGGCTGAACCACTCGCCCACCGCCTCAGCCAGCACCGAAGGGGCGAAGGGGCGGAACGATTCCCGGCGCTTGATCTTGAGGTTGAGGATGTCCTTCATGTCGGCGCGTCGGGGGTCCCCGAGGATCGAGCGGTGGCCCAGCGCCCTGGGTCCCCATTCCATCCGGCCGTCGAACCAGCCGATCACCAGCCCCTCGGCGATCGCCGCCGCCACCTGCTCGCACAGGACCTCCTCCTCCGGCCGCTGCAGGCTGCATCCGGCCTGCTCCAGGGCCGTGCGGGTGTCCGCTCTGGCCAGGAGCTCCTCCACCTCCCCGGGCGCCGGCTGGCTGCCCAGGTAGGCATGGCGCATCGGCGTGGAACGGGTCTGGCCCAGGCCGTGCCAGACCTCGAGGGCGGCGCCGAGGGCGCCCCCCGCATCACCGGCGGCCGCCTGGACGTAGACACGCCGGAAGGGGGTGGCCAGGGTCACCTTGCCGTTGGCCACCGAGTTGGCGCCGCAGCCCCCGGCGATGCAGAGCTGGCCGCTGGGGTGGCTGCGGTGCAGGGCCCGCAGCAGGTGGAAGAAGGCCTCCTCATACATCGCCTGGGCCGAGCGGGCGATGTCCATGTGGTGCTGCTCCAGCGGCTGATCCGCCCGGCGGGCGGGGCCGAGCAGGACTTCCAGCTCCTGGCTCCAGTGGCTGCCCACCACCGGGGCACCGTTGCTCCATTGGTGGGGCAGCTTCTGGGTGGCATGGAGGAAGTAGCGCAGATCCAGCCGGTAGGTGCCGTCGTCCTGCAGCCGCACGATGCGGCGCATCGCCTCCATGCGGGTGGGCTGGCCGTAGGGCGCCAGTCCCATCACCTTGTATTCGTCGCCGTAGTTGGGGAAGCCCAGGTACTGGGTGATCGCCGTGTAGAAGGCGCCCAGGGAATGGGGGAACCAGATCTGGCCATCGAGGCTGAGCTGGTTGCCCTGGCCATGGCCCCAGGCACCGCTGGCGAAGTCACCGAAGCCGTCCACCGAGATCACCGCCGCCTCCTCGAAAGGGGAGGCGAAGAAGGCCGAGGCCAGGTGGGCCCGGTGGTGCTCCACGAAGTGCAGCTGGGCCCTGATCGCGGCCCCGGGGAAGGCCTGGGCCAGCTGCTGGCCCAGATCGGCCCGTTCCCGCTTGTTGCGCCAGCGGGCAACCAGGAAGCGGGGATCGGGACGGTGCCCCAGGGTGTAGGCCACCTTGCGCCAGCGGTGGGCCCCCGGCTGGGAATTGATGGCGACGTGGTCGAGGTCGGCCGGCCCGACGCCGGCATCGGCCAGGCACCAGGCGATGGCCTCCGATGGGAACCCGGCCCAGTGCTTGATGCGGCGGAAGCGCTCCTCCTCGGCCGCGGCGACGATCACCCCGTCCCGCACCAGGGCGGCGGCCGCATCGGCGTGGAAGGCATTGATGCCCAGGATGAGCGTCATGGAGCTGCGGAACCGGACGGCGGGTGGAGGACGGTCTGGAGGGGAGCGGTCCCGCGATGGGGGATGGGCGGAACCCTGTCCGGTCCAGAGGCGCTGGGGCCGTCCCGATGGTCCCCTCCATCCGGTCGGCCTCGACATCCCCGGTCGGACGGCCGGATCAAGGGATGGACCGGATCAAGGGATGGAGACGGGCAGTGGATGACACCGCGGAGACGACGTCCGCCGGCGGCGGGATTCTAGGCGACCTTTCTGCAGCCATCCCCGCCACGGCCGACGGCCACGCCGGGAACCGGCTCAAGGGCGGGGTGCCGGAGAGAGGCTGAGGCCAAGGTGCGCCTCCAGCCAGTGCTGGAGCACCATCAGGCTCCAGCGCCGGTACCAGGGCGCCAGATCGATCCCCCGGGGTGTCGAGGGCAGCCGCAGGGCCAGGGGCGAGGCCGGGTCGTCCAGCCAGAGCTGGAACGGGAAGCGGAACCCCTGCTTGGGGCGGTTCAGGAACCAGTCGGGCAGCTCCGGCACGCTGCGGGCCAGCAGCTGCTTGCCCTCCGCCAGCCGCAGGGCGGCGGGGATCGGGGCCAGCCGGCGCTGCAGCTGGGCGTCCACCAGGGGCAGACGCAGCTCCAGTCCGGCGGCCATGGCCATCACGTCGCTGTCCGGCAGCAGCTGGTTGCGCAGGTAACGGGTGCCCTCCAGCCAGGCCACCCCCTCGCGGCCCCCCGGCACGGCGCCGCTGCCACGGCCACCCCCGCTCCCGCCGTGTGCCACCGCCGGCACCGCGGGGCCGGCGCCGAGACCCCAGTTCGCCATCAGACGCTCCGTCTCGGCGGGGGAGAACAGGCCCCGGAAGCAGCCGTAGGCCTCCCCCAGGGAGGCGGGCGCCTCAAGCAGTGCGCCGATCCGCTGCAGCCTGGCGCGACGTCCCTGGGGCAGCTGCTGCAGCAGCCACGCCGCCGGCGGCCCGGCGGGGCCGATCAGGCTCCGCCAGCGCCGCAGCTTCGGCACCATCCGGAAGCTGGGGTAGCCACCGAACAGCTCATCCCCGCCGAGCCCGGAGAGGGCCACCTTCAGCCCGTGCTCCGTCGCCAGCCGGGCCACGCACCAGGTGTTGTAGCCGTCGATCGAGGGCTGGTCCTGGCTGGCCAGGAAGGCCGGCAGCCACTGGCGGGCCTGGTCGGCCGTGAGGTTGAGGGGCGTGTGATGGGCCCCGAAGTGGGCGGCGATGCGGGCCGCCGGCCCGGATTCATCGAAGCCGCCGGCCCCCGGGGTCCCGAAACCGATCGTGAAGGTGTGCAGGCCCCGGGGGGCCAGCGCCAGCAGCGAGGCGGAATCGAGCCCGGCGCTGAGGAACAGCCCCACCGGCACATCGCTGACCATGTGGGCCGCCACCGAATCCTCGAGGGCCGAGCGGGTGAGGGCCACCGCCTCGGCCGCCGTCATGCTGCTGGCGCCGGTGACTCCCACCAGGCTCTCCGGCAGGGCCCCCCAGGGCTGCACCGTCAGCCGACCCTGGCGCCAGGTGGCGGCGTGGCCGCAGGGCAGGCGCTGCACCCCCGCCACCAGGGTGTCGGGTTCGCTCACCGATCCGGTGGCCAGGTAGCGGCCCAGGGCCTGGCGGTTCAGGCTGGGCGTTTCGCCGTCGGCCGCCAGCAGGGCCCGCAGCTCCGAGGCGAAGGCGAGGCAGCCCCCCGGACCGCTGCGCAGGTAGAGGGGCTTGATGCCGTGGGGATCGCGGGCGAGCAGGGCGCTGCGCTCCCGGGTGTCGTAGAGGCAGAAGGCGAACATGCCCCGCAGCGCCCCCAGCCCCTCCAGGCCCCGGCTGACCAGCCAGGCCAGCAGCACCTCCGTGTCGCCGCTGCCCCGGAAGCGCTGCCCCTCCGCCTCGAGTCGGCGACGCAGCTCGGCATGGTTGTAGATCTCGCCGTTGAACACCAGCTGCCAGCGGCCGCAGGCGGAGGCCATCGGCTGGTGGCCCAGGGGCGAGAGATCCAGGATTGCCAGGCGCCGGTGCACCAGGCAGGCATTGGCGTCCTGCCAGACGCCGGCATCATCCGGGCCCCGGTGGGCGAGGCGCGGGCCGACGCGGGCGGCGAAGTCGCCCGGGTCCCTGCCCAGCTGGCCCGCGATGCCGCACATCGGCCCTAGGCCTCCCGCAGGGTGGGGATTCTGCCGGGGGGGGCGATCGCCTCCAGGTGGGCCAGGAAGGTGCGCCGGGCCGACTGGGGGCTCGCCTGCTCCCGCACCCACGTGAGAGCGCCGCTGGAGAGGCGTTCGCGCCGGTCCCGATCGGCGCCGATCGCCGCGATCGCCGCCGCCATGGCGGCCGGGTCGCTGGCCACCAGCTGGCCGGTGCGGCCGTCGATCACGTAGTCCTCCGGGCCGCCGCAGTGGGTGCTCACAACCGGAACGCCGCAGGCCATGGCCTCCAGGGCCGCGATGCACAGCCCTTCCTGGTGGGAGGGGATCACGAACACATCCAGGGTCTGCAGCAGCTCCGCCAGGGCGGCGGGGGCCAGGCAGGGGAGGCAGCGCACCCGCTCGGCCAGTCCCATCGCCACCAGGGGGCCGCGCAGGCGATCGACGTCCTGCTCGCCGGCCAGCACGAGCTCGACGGGGTGGCCGGCGGCGACGAGGCGGGCCACGGCCTCCAGCAGCAGGGTGATGTGCTTGCGGGGATCGCCGTAGCGCCCGGCGAAGCCGACGCGCCAGGGCACCAGCCGCTCCGGGGCGGGACAGAAGACGGCGGGATTCACCGGCATCCGCATCACCCCGTCCATGGGGCGGTGGGCCAGGGCCTCCAGGGCCCTGGCCGTGTAGCCGCTCAAGGCCAGGATCCGTCCCCGGGGGGCCCGCAGCACCTGGCGCTCCAGCCGCTGCAGCACCGGCCCGTTGAGCATCCGGTCGAGCAGCCGCCGGGGCCGGGAGAAGCCCCTGACGCGGTCGATGCGATCCTCCTTCCAGGGGGTGGCCACCCAGGCCAGGAAGGGGATCCCCAGGCGGGCGAAGGGGGTGGCGCAGAGGGGATTCCCCGTCACCGACAGGTGCAGGTCGCAGCCGGCCACCAGCTCCCGCCAGGCCCGCCGCGGCAGGTAATGGGTGAACTCCAGCTCCGGCAGCCAGGCCCCCAGGCCATGGCCCTCATGGTCGCCGTAGACCCGGCGCTGCATCTGGCCCGGCTTTCGGCCGCAGGGGAGCGCATGCAGCGGCACCGACAGGCGCGGATGGGTGCTCCAGGGGGCGTACCAGGCGAAGACCGGCTCGATGTCGAGCTCCTCGAGCATCCGGGTGACCGCGGTGGTCATGGCGGGCACGCCGCCGTCCACCGGTTCGATGGTGCTGACCAGGGCCCGGGGCCGCCTCATTGCCTGAGCCAGCCGAACAGATCGCGGTTGTCACGGACCCAGCGGATCAGGTGCCGCACGCCGGCATCGACGCTGATCTCCGGTGCCCAGCCCAGCTGCTCGGCGGCCTTGGAGACGTCACAGATGAACACCGGCTGGTCGCCGGGCCTTGACTGACCGCTGAGGGGCGAGAGCGTGATGGCCAGCTCCTCCTCCAGGAAGCGCAGCAGATCCCGCAGGCAGAGGGTGTTGACGGGGCCGCCGCCGATGTTGAAGGCCTGGCCGCTGATGCGGTCGCGGCTGTTCCAGGCCGCCTCGTAGGCCCGGGCCAGGTCGCGCACGTCGAGCACATCCCGGGTCTGCCAGCCGTCGCCGTAGAGGGTGATCGGCCGCTCCAGCAGGGCGGCGATGCTGAACCAGGCCACCCAGCCCTGGTCCTCGATGCCGAACTGGCGGGTGCCGTAGATGCAGGACTGGCGGAAGGCGCAGGTGTGCAGGTCGTAGATGCGGGCGTAGTCGATCGTGTACTGGTCGGCGACCCCCTTGGAGCAGCCGTAGGGGGAGTGGAAATCCAGGGGCTGGGTTTCCGGCACGCCGGAGGGGAGATCGCGGAAGCGATAGCCGTGGGGGGTTATCTCCACCGGCACCGATTCCATGCCGCCGTAGACCTTGTTGGTGGAGGCATAAAGCACGAAACTCCCGGGCGAATGGAGCCGCACGGCCTCCATCACGTTGAACGTGCCCAGGGCGTTGATCTCGAAATCCTCCCGGGGGTTGGTGTAAGAGGTGGTGACCGCCACCTGGGCGGCCAGATGCAGCAGCATCGATGGACGGACCGCCGCCACCACCTCGGCGAGGGCGTCGGCCTGGCGGATGTCGACCCGATGGAAGGCGATGGCCGGATGCTGATCGAGCAGCCAGCGGAGGTTGTCCTCGGTGCCCCGGCGGGAGAGGTTGTCGAGGATCGCCACCTCCCACCCCAGGGAGGCGAAATGCTGGGCGGCGTTGACGCCGATGAAACCGGCGCCGCCGGTGATCAGGATCGAGGGCATCGAGAAGAGCGAGACGGGGGAATCGACGGGTGACTCGAAGGGGGCAGACCGGCGGTCAGGGCGGACCTTAATGCAACCTCCAGATCCTGCAGGGTCCTGTGGGCATTCAAGGGGGAGTCGAGAGGCTGCAGCGGTCTTCCAGAAGCATCAGATGGAGCAGCAGTTCGGCATACATGCGCTGCTGGGCGTAGGCCCAGCCGCGCCAGCCCTCCAGCATCCCCCCCTTCCAGACCAGGCAGAACAGCAGGGCCGCATAGGGGGCCAGGGGGGTGTGCTTGCGCAGCCGATCCGCCAGGGAAAGCTGGCGCCAGGGGGTGGCCCGCAGCTTGGCCGCCTCGATCGCCAGGTAGGAGCCCTGGGAGGCCAGCCAGCGCTGCAGGGGCTTGCGGTCGTCGTGGAAGATCGGATGCCGCAGCCGCCCCACGGGCCCTGTCAGGACGATCCTGTGGCCATGGCCGTCGTTGCGGTAGCGGCCCAGGCCACGGCGATAGAGGCTGGTGCGCGGGGGCAGCATGCCGCTGCGCAGGGGCCGGCCGCCGATGCAGTAGCGGAACGGGATGGCATAGCCGGCCATTGCGGCGGCGGCCGGATCCTTGATCACCGCCTGGATTTCGGCGGCCAGCGGCGGTGGGATCAGGTAGTCCGCATCCAGGCTCAGCACCCAGGGGGAGCCGATCTGGTCGAGGCCGAAGTTGCACTGGTCGGCGAAGCTGTCGAACGGCCGGTGCAGCACCCGCACCGACGGATGGCCGGCGAGGATCGCGAGGGTGGCGTCGCTGCTGCCGCTGTCGATCACCAGGATGGAGTCCAGCCAGCCCAGATGGTCGAGGGTGCGGCCGATGTTGGCCTCTTCGTTGTGGGTCAGGATCAGGGCGGTGAGGAGCGCGGCAGGGGGCTCGGTCCGACTCATGCCTGGGGCTGGGAGCGCTGCTCCAGGAGGATCCGCTGCTGACGCTGCTGCTCCTGCCACAGGGCCCATTGTTCCTGCTGCTGGGACACGAGGGTGGGAATGGCCAGGAAGGAACCCAGGCAGAGGCTCATCAGGATGAGCACGAAGGGGTCGCCGTAGAGCTGGGCCGCCGAGAAGAACGCCGGCACGTTGGCCAGGGCGAAGGACATCAGCCCCATCAGCAGGGCGGAGGTGGACTGGGGCAGTTGCTTCAGCAGGCGGAAGTTGCGCAGCAGCACCAGGGCCAGCAGCACGAGGATCACCCCGAGCACCACGATGCCCGGGATGCCCAGTTCGAGGATGAGGCGGCCGCCGCCCCCTTCCGAGACGAAGCCCACGCTCTGGATGGCATCGCGGGCGGCGTTCCTGACCAGGCCGCCGGTGCTGGCGCCGGCCCCCACCCCCATGCCGATGCCGTCGGAGATCTCGATGGCCCTCAGGGTGGCGCCGATGCCCTGGGAATCGAAGCGCTCGACCAGGTCCTGCTGGATGGTCAGGGAGCGGTTGGTGTACTCGCCGAAGTTCTCGCCGAGATTCTCCGAGAGGATGAAGGCATAGAGGGGATAGGCGATCCCGGCCACCCCGAGCACACTGGAGATCACCCGCTCCTTGGAGGCTGGGCTGGCCTGGCGGCTGAAGAGAAGCAGATAGATGGCCACGAAGGCCAGGATCAGCACCTGGGCCTTGCGGCGGCCGGTGAGGATCGTCAGGAAGGCGAAGCCGGCCGCCAGCAGGAGCAGCCCGAACTGGTTGGCGGATTTCTGGCTGGCGATGCCCATCGACGCGGCGATGCAGGCCGCCGCCGACAGCTGCCAGGAGGCGATCTCACTGGTGCGCCAGAAGCCGGAGGCCCCCTGGGCGGAGAAACCGACGCGGAACGTGATCAGCAGGCCCTCGCCCACCTCCTGGAGGGTGGGATGGTCGACCCCCTGGAAGCTGAGATAGACGGTGAAGGCCATCACCGTCGAGCCGATCAGGTAGAGCGTCAGCAGGCGCTTGAGGAACGGCAGGGAGCAGCCCACCTGGAAGCCCACCCAGAGACCGAAGGCCGGGGCCAGGAAGAAGGCGGCCCCGATGGCGGTGAGGCGGATGTCGGAGAAGCGGGCGAAGCTGTTGAGGCTCTGCAGGGCGATCAGGGTGAAGTAGACGGTCACCCAGCCGTCGAACTGCGGCACCGTCCAGAACATGGCCCGCAGATTGAAGCGACCGGCCCGCTCGAACAGCACCACGCCGCACAGGGCGAAGCCGATCAGCACCAGGCCGACCATGTAGCCGGGCTGGTCCGGGGTGATCTTGCGCAGGGGATCCTGCACGAAGCCGATCAGCAGGGTGACCATCAGGCCGGCCCGCCAGTCGCCGTCGAGCAGCACGGCGGCCAGGGCGCCGAAGAGCACGATCAGCAGCAGGATGGTCATCGGCCGGCGGAAGAGGTCAGCACCTGGCGGTAAGCGTCACGCAGCTGAAGGGCGATCGTGCTCCAGGAAAATTCCATCTGAGCCAGGTTAAGGGCGGACGCCCGCATTGACAGGGACGGCCGCACCAGGGCGGTGGCCAGGGCCTGGGCGAGGGCTTCGGGGTCGCTGCCGCAGACCAGGCCGGCGCCGCAGCGCTCCACATCGGCGGCCACGGCCACCTCCGGGGACAGGATCACCGGGGTGCCGGCGGCGAGGGCCTCCACGGCGGCGATGCCGAAGTTCTCCGCCGCCGACGGCAGCACGTACCAGTCGGCCGCCTGCAGCGCCCGCCACTTGGCCTCCCCCTCCACGAACCCCAGCCAGCGGCAGCGGGTCTCGAGGCCGAGCCGACGGCTGCGCTCCTGCAGGCCGGCGACGTAGCTCGGCTCGCCGTCGCCAGCGATGGCCAGCTCCCACGGGGCGTCGGGCCGACGTCGCTGCAGCAGGGCCAGGGCGTCCAGCAGGTTCTCCAGGCGCTTCTTGGGGTGCAGTCGCGACAGGAACAGGAAGCGGACCGGTGCGGTGTCGTCTCCGATGGCCGACGCTGCGGCCGCCGGGTCGGGGCCGCGCACCCCCAGGGGGAGCACCAGGGTGGGGGGAGCCAGGCCGAGGGCGGCGGCCTCGTCCCGTTCGGCGCCGGTGGTGAAGTGCAGGGCGGCCGCCCGCTGCAGGTTGCGCCGTTCGATCAGCCCCAGCATCAGACGTTTGCGGCCGCGGCTCTGGGCCAGGCTCCACGGGCTCAGCTGGCCGATGCTGCGCAGGATGTAGGGAACGCCGGCCCAGCGGGCCTGGGCCATGGCACTGGTGGACGGGTAGGAGAACAGGGCATGGATATGGAGCAGGTCGTAGTCCTTCAGGTGGCGGGCCAGCCAGAGGCTGAGACCGGGACTGACGGCGAACTCCCGCAGGGCGCCGACCGGGGGACTCCAGCGGGGAAAGGCCAGCACCGGCACCCCCTGGTGCTGCTGCCAGCGGCCGGTGACCAGATCGGGGTGCAGCCCGGGGCCATGGTCGTTGGTGGTGAGGATGGCCGCGTCCACCTCCCGGAGTCGCAGGGCCGCCACCATGTCGATCACGGCCCGGCTGGGGCCGCCCCGCAGCGGGCTGATCGAGGGGATGACATGCAGAACCTTCATGGCGCCGGCCGAGTCGCCAGGAAGCCCTCGAAGGCCGCCCCCCAGGCCGCGGCCACCGCCGGGGCGGCATAGGCGGCGATGGCGTCCAGGTTGTGCCAATGGCGCTCCCGGAACCAGCCGGCCCGGCGCCGCAGCTCCACCAGGGCGTTGAAGATGGCCGCGCTGCTCTCGATGTCGCAGTAGATCCCCTTCTCCAGGTCCTCGACGATCCCCTGCAGCGGGTTGCCCGCCGGTCCGGCCACCAGCACAGGCGTGGCGTGGGGCAGGTATTCGAAGAACTTCGAGGGCAGGTTGTCGTTGTGGCGGGGGCCGATCAGCACCAGCAGGCCATCGGCCGCCTCCGCCAGCTGGTGGGAGCGCTCGTTGCTCACCGCGGCATGGACCTGCACGATCTGGCGCAGGCGGGGGTCGCTGCGGATGGCCGCGCGCGCCGCTGTGTAGAGATAGCCGTAGAGCTGGATCTGGAGCCCACCCTGCTCCTCGGGCCGCCAGCGCCGCGCGGCCTCGAGCAGCGGCTCGATCGGCCGCCAGGGCCCGAGGTTGCCGGGGTGGAACAGCGTTAGCGGCGCCAGGGGTCGCGCCGGCGTCTCCCCGCTGGCCGGTCCGCCGCTGACTCCGGCAGTTGGGGCCGCGGGAGCCTCGCCAGGCTCGAAGCAGTCGGGCAGGAACCGGGCCGGCGTGGCCCCCAGCAGCCCCTGCTCCCGGTAGCGCTCCAGGGTGAGGGGCGAGGCGAACACGGCCCCGGCGGCGGCGGCCAGCACGGCCCGCTGGCGTTCGGGGTGGGCCGGGTGGAAGTGGCCCTTCTCCCGGTGGCCGAAGGGATCGTCGTAGATGGCGATGAAGGGTTTGCCGAGCTTCCCGGCCACCTCCCGGGCCACCTCGAGCACACGGAAATCGGGGCAGATGCCCGCCACCACATCGCAGGGGAGCCGCGCCGCCGTCGCCAGGGCGGTGGCCCTGAGGCCCTCGAGGGCATGGGCCTGGGGGTCGTGGCGGACCAGCCGCTCCAGCCGCCGGTGGATCAGCTGGCGCAGGCCGAACCACAGGTGGAGCGGGCTGCCCGGCCGGCGCCGGTTCTTGCGGATGGCGCAGCGCTGGGAGCGGGAGACCCAGCGGCTGTAGTGGCAGAAGCGCCCCTGGTCGGGGAAGGGTTCCGGGCTGACCGCATCGAGCCGGGGGTCGGGGCCGACGACATGGAACTCCCAGCCGGCCGCCGGCAGATGGGGCAGGAGCTTGGCGTAACGGCGGGCCTGGACGCCGCCGCCCCCCGGAGGCTGGAGCGAGAGGATCAGGGCCCTGGCCATCTCAGCGGCGCTCCAGCAGGGCCAGCCCCTCCAGAATCCCCTCGGCGGCGTTCCGCACACCGAAGCGGCTGTTGACGAGCTCCCGCGCCGTCTCCCCCATCCGGGCGGCGGCGGCCGGATCGGCGGCTATCCGCCCCATGGCCGCCGCCAGGGCCGCCGGCTGGCGGACGGGGCTCACCAGGCCCGTCTGGCCCTCGAGCACCAGGTCCTCGGCGCAGCCCACCTGGTCGCTGACGATCGCCGGCAGCCCGCAGGCCATGGCCTCGTTCACCACCAGCCCCCAGGTCTCGCCGTGGTCAGAAGGCAGCACCAGGGCGTCGGCCACCGCGTAGGCCGAGGGCATGCCCGACTGGTTCAGGAAGCCGGCGAAACTCACCGGCAGGCCGTGCCGGCTGACCAGGGCCCTGCAGTCCTCCTCCAGGGGACCGGTGCCCACGATCAGCAGATGCACCGCGGGCGCCGGGGCTTCCATCACCAGCTGCCGCAGCGCTTCGAGCAGGTCGAGGGGACGTTTCTTGGGCTGGAGCTTGCCGGCGAACAGAAAACAGAAGGCCTCCCGGGGGATGGCCCAGTCCTGGCGCAGGGCGTCCCGGCGGGGGCGCAGGGCCGCGGCCCGCTCGCCGAAGTAGGCGTTGTCGACGAAGTGGGGCGAGGGCACCAGCCGGTTCTGGGGCACCCCGAACTGGCGGTACCAGCGGGCATTGGCCGTGCCCACGGGAAGGCCCACTGACACCCCCCGGAACAGGATCCAGTAGGTGAGGTTGAGGGGCCAGGGCCTGGGCCGGAAGGCATTGGAGTCCATCCGCAGCAGCACCGGCAGGCCCTGCAGCCGGGCGGCGATGAACAGCTGCACCATGCCCAGGAAGTGCCAGCCGGTGAGCAGCAGGGCATCGGGCCGCTGACGGGCCGGCCCGAACCCCAGTTCCCCCAGGGGCCGGGTGAGCCAGACGCCCCGGTAGCCGGAGGTGATGCCGCGACCCCGGCCACTGGTGGCCCGGTGCCAGGGGTAGCCCTCCAGCAGCGGCACATCCCACTCGAAGGAGACGCCGAATCCCAGCCCCTGGGTGCGGGCATCCGGAAGGGTGAGGTAGAGCACGTCAGTGGCCACGTCGGGGGCGGCGGCCAGGGTCTGGAACAGGGGCGTCTGGTACTGCACCGGGTGGCTGCCGGCGATCAGCAGCCGCCGCCGGCGGCTGGGCAGCAGGGCCGGCCCGCGCTTCTGCAGGCGCAGGGCCCAGAGCAGGCCGCGCCCTTCGGCGATGAGGGTGGGGGGGATCCACCAGGGATGGCGCAGGTGGTGGCGGCTGCGCACCGACCCCAGCCAGCCGCCCAGGCACCCCGCCAGGGCCGCCGGCAGCGGCTGGGTGCGCAGCTGGAAGTAGTAGCGCCCCACGGCATGGTCGGGCTTGACGGTGGTGAGGTGCTTGCCGTAGCTGCGGGTGCCGCCCCGCTCGGCCCGGAGGTGGTGGATCAGGGCACCGGGCACGTACTGGATCGGATGGCCGGCCTGGCGCCAGCGGAAGGCGAATTCCGCCTCGAAGCGGTAGGCCACCCGCACGAAGTTCTGGTCGAAACCCCCCAGCTCCAGGGCCAGCCGCCGCGGGATCGCCACGTTGCCCCCCATGAATTCCTCCACGGAGCGGGGCCGCAGGCTGTTGAACAGGAACGGCCCCTCCTCCGGGTCGCTCTCGCCCCGGTGCCAGGGCTGCAGCACCCGCCCGGCCAGCATGGCGTCGGGGTCGGCCCCGCCGGCCCGTTCATGGGCGTTGAGCAGCTCCGGGTCCGGCAGGATGTCGTCGTCGAGGAACAGCACCCGATCGCCCCGGGCCTCCTGGAGGGCCACGTTCATGGCACCGGTGATCGAAGGGGTCGGCAGCCGCAGCCAGCGGATCCGTCCCTCCGCCTGCCAGGCGCCCAGGCGTGCTTCGCTGTCCGGGTCGTGGCGGGGCGTCTGGTCGACCACCAGCAGCTCGAACGGGGGTGGATCCAGCGCCAGCAGGGCGGCGACGCTGTCGATCAGCACGTGATCGCGGCCGAAGGTGGGAATGGCGACGCTGAGGGTCATGGCAGGGCGGCCAGCTTGAGCCGGGCCTTGAGGTGCCAGGGGTTGAGGGCCAGGGCCTGGCGCAGGTACTGACGGGCCAGGTCCGGACGCTCGCGGCTGAGGCAGGCGCCGATGAAGTAGGCCCCATCGGCCTGCCGTCGCGGCTGGGCCCGCAGGCCGCGGCAACGCTCGCTCAGGGCCTCGGCCTCCTCCAGGACGGGAGCCTCCGGCTGCCCGCCGCGGCGGGCCCGGGTGGCCGCCACGATCAGGGCATGGAAGGCCTCCTGCTCCCGGCGCCGGGAGCCGCTGATCGATCCGGGGGAGAGGGTGGCCTCGTAGAGCACCTCCGGCACCACCAGGTGGCTGCCCAGCTCCACCATGCGGCTCCAGAGATCGATGTCCTGGGCGAAATAGAACATCGGCCGATAACCTCCGGCACGCTCATAGGCGCTGCGCCGCATCATCACCGAGCCGTGGATGGCCGGACCGGTCAGCCCGTCGGCCAGCTCCCCCGGCTCCGGGGCGTTCACCCGCACGGTCGCCCCTTCCGGCACCACCAGGCGCACATGGGTGGAGCAGAGGCTGGCGTCCGGGTTCTCCTCGAGGCAGCGGACCTGCCGCAGCAGCCGCCCCGGCAGGGAGATGTCGCCGGCGTCCTGGCGGGCGATGAAGGGGCCGCGGGCCAGCTGGCAGCCCTCGATCAGGGAGCGGGTCAGGCCCCGGCCCGGCCGCTCCAGCACCCGCAGCCGCGGGTCGGCGGCGGCCCGCGCCGCCAGCAGGGCGCCGGTGTCGTCGCTGGAGCCGTCGTTGACGACCACCACCTCCAGGCTCACCCCCTCCTGGCTGGCGAGGGAATCGAGCCCGGCGGCGAGGCTGGCGGCGCCGTTGCGAACCCCCATCACCACCGACACCAGCGGGGCCGTGCCGGATTCGTGCTCCACAGGCTCCTGCATCACCTCAGGTCATGTTCCCCTCTCGGCGGGGTCCTGGCTGCAGCCGTGTCCGGACTCCCATGCTCAGCCGGGCCGCCCGGCCCCAGCCCAGGGCCGTGGCCAGCAGGCCGTAGAGCAGGAACTCCAGCTGCCGCCGCGGCCACCGGGCTCCATGGCGCCGGGCCAGCTGGAACAGCCGGCGGGAGGCGTGCTCGGCGCCGGCGGCGCCGCACTGGCGGCTGAGCAGGAAGGCGGAGCGGCTGAAGCGGGCCATCTCGGGGCCGCCGCGGTCGACGCCGGCGGCCAGGGCGCTGCGCAGCAGCGATTCCTGGGCCCGGGCCCGGTCCGCCAGCTTGCGGGGGTCGAGGTGGCCCCGGTCGCTGAGGTGGTCGTCGCCCATGTGGATCCGCCGCACCGACACCGCGCCAGGCACCCACACCAGGGGCGTTCCGGTCGCCCCGGCCCGGCCGTCGTACTCCCAGTCCTCCTCGTTGATCCAGGGCTGCCAGGGGCCGATGCGGTCGAGCAGATCGCGCCGGTAGAGGGGACAGCTGGTGGTCCACCAGCGCTCCAGCAGCAGCCGGGGGAACAGCCGCTCCAGGGGCTGGCCGGTGGCCCGCATCGGGCCGCGCCGTTCGACAGGCTGCCGGGAATGGTCCTCCTCCAGGCTGGGGCCGTAGGCGATCCCGGCCCCGGGAGAGCGCTGCAGCGCCCCCACCTGGGCGCTGAACTTGCCGGCCAGAAGCAGATCGTCGCTGTCGAGGTACTGGACGAATTCGCCGCGGCTGTGGTCCAGGCCCCGCTGGCGGGCGGCGCCCGGCCCGCCGTTGGGCTGGTGGATCACCCGGATGAGGTCCGGATGGGTGGCGGCCAGCCCGTCGGCCACCGCGGCGGTGTCGTCGCTGGAGCCGTCGTCGACGATGACGATCTCGATCGGCCGGTGGTCCTGCTGGAGCACGCTGGCCACCGCTTCGCGCAGCAGGGCGGCGCGGTTGTGCACCGGGATGATTGTGCTGACCAGGCTGGGCACCGGGGCGGGCCGCAGGGCGGCGATGCGCTCGAGGGCGGGGCGCCGCATCACGGCCCGGGCCCGTTCCAGGTTGGGGTTGTCCTTGCGGTGCTTCAGGGGCTGGCCGCGGTGCCAGAGGTGGACGATCGGCTCGTAGCCCCAGATCCAGGTGGGCCGAGTGAGGCAGCGGTCCCAGAACTCGTTGTCCTCGCCCCCCCAGCCGACGAAGCCCTCATCCATGCCGCCGATGGCGGCATAGGCCTCGGCGGTGATGGCCATCGAGCCGCCTGCCTCCAGGTTCTGCACGATCGCCTCCGCCGGCCGTGCGTCGTAGGCGTCGGAGCCGGCCAGCACGGCCGCGCTGTGGGTCTCGTCGAGGTAGTAGACGAACCGCTTTGGGTTCACCACCGCGTAGCCGCGGGCGATCCGCTCCAGCAGGCGGCGGGCGTAGCCGGTGGGCACGAGCATGTCGTTGTCGTGCAGGAGCAGCACCGGGGCTCGGGCCTCGCCGGCGCCGAGATTGAAAGTGTGGGAGCGGTTGTAGGGGGCGGCCGGGTCCGGCAGGGGCCCATGGATGTGGCGCACCCAGGGGGGAAGCCGGTCGGCGATGCGGGGCTCGCTGTCCTGCTCGATCACCAGGCATTCGAGCCGCACGCCCTCCTGGGCGGCGAGGGACTCCAGGGTGGCCAGCAGCAGGGGCAGCCGCTCGCTGCCCCGGTGGCCGATCAGCACGCTCAGCTCCGGCGGCCCATCGGCCCAGCCGGGGCTGGCGCGGCGCCGGATCGGCGCCGCCTCCAGGCAGCGGCGCAGCAGGCGTCGGCCCAGCTCCGGCTGGATGGCCGGCGCGTGCAGGCGGGAGGTGTAGCGCCACAGGCAGGCCTGCCCCCATCCGTCGGGGGCGGCCTCCAGCCGCTCGCGGCGGTTGGCGATCCGGAGCTGGGCCGGGGCCGGACGGCGCAGCAGCCCCTCGTAGCGGAGCCGATCCTTCAGCCACACCCCCAGCTGCTCCCGCCGGGTGGGCCGCGCCGCTTCAGCCATGGGAGGCACCGGGATCGTCGAGGCGGGCCGCTTCCGTCAGCAGGTCCTCCAGCGAGTCCTTGGCCGCCACCGCCCCGCCTGCGGCACGGCCGGCCCAGGCGCCGCCGGAGTGGGGCCACTCGCTGCCGGCGCTGGCGTGGCGGAAGCGGAGCCCCAGCAGCCGGCGCAGCCCCTCGCCCCGCCGGCGGCCCAGCCAGCGATCCAGCCGTCCGGCGGGGGCCGGCGTCGGCTCGGAGGGGGCGTCCGACAGGGGGGGCAGTTCCATCACCTGATCGAGGGCGCGCCGCCAGGCGGCCAGGGAGGCCGCCTGGCTGTAGCGCCCCGCCACCAGGGCGTTCCCGGCCCTCGACAGGTGCTCCAGCAGGGCCGGATCCCGCAGCCGCGCCAGCTCGTCGGCCGCGGCATCCGTGTCTCCGCAGGGGAACAGCAGGGCCGTGGCGTCCTGCACCAGGGCCCCCTCCAGGCCCGCTCCCACATAGCGGCTGCTCACCACCGCCATGCCACTGGCCATGGCCTGCCAGGCCACGATCGGGCCCGTCTCCCAGGAGGAGGTGATCACCAGGGCATGGTGATGGCCGTAGATCTCCGCCGCCAGCCGGCCCTGGTCGACATGGCCGAGCATCCGCACATGGCCGCGTTCGATCCAGGGGGCCAGGGAGGCCTCCAGGGCCGGACGCTCCCTGCCGTCGCCGGCGATGCTGAGCTGGACGTCGAGGCCCCGGGCCTGCAGCGCCTCCAGCAACGGCGGCAGATCGTGGACCCGCTTCTGGGGCTGCTCCAGCCGCCCCACCCAGGCCAGCCGCAGGGTGGTGGCCGGATCGCCGCCGGGGGGCTGCCAGGCCGGCACCGGCACGCCGTAGGGGGCGTAGAGCACCCGGGTCGGATCCATCCCGCTCCGCCCGCTCGCCAGCCGGCAGGCCAGGCGGTTGGTGGCGATCACCGCGTCGATACCGGCGCCGTGAACGCGCAGGTCGCCGAAGTAGTCCGCCTGCAGCGCATGCAGGGTCATCACCACCCGTCCGTGGAACCGGCCCTGGCGGCGGGCCCGCTGGGCCGCGGGGTAGAGGTCGACCAGGTTGACGCCGAGCACCAGCTCCGGGTCGAGCCGTCCGAGCAGGGTGGCGATGGCGTGGATCCGGCCTTCGGCGCTGCCGCTGGGGTTGGCGATCGGTTCTGCCGCCAGAGCCGGATAGGCCCGGGCGTAGGGGCCATGGCGGTGATGGTCCCCGTCGGGCACCGCCACGGTCACCTCCAGCCCCCCCTCCCGCAGGCCCGGCACCAGGTTCGCCAGCCAGTCCTGGACACCGCCGAGCAGGTAGGCGGACGGGGCGAGCACCAGCACCCTCATGGCGCCCGATCCAGGTGCACGATCCCCGGTCCCGCCGCGTTCAGGGGCGGCACCGGCAGGTGCGGCAGCGGGGCGACGGGCCGCACGTGGTGGCCGATCTGGCGGATGTAGGTCCCCTCAGGCTCCGGGCAGCGTTCCCACTTGCGGACGAACACCTCCTGGTTGGCGGAGGTGTACTTGCCCCAGACGCGCTCCGACTGGCCGTCGAAGGAGGTGGTGGCCGGCTGGTCGTTCGCATGGTGCAGATAGGGACAGGCCACGCCCCCGATCCGCACCCCCGCCAGCGAAGCGCGGGCGGTGTAGTCCATGTCCTCGAAGCCGATGCCGCTGAAGCTCTGGTCGAAGGCGCCGATCCGCTCCCAGCAGCGGCGGGCGATGGCGAAGTGGGACCAGGTGTTGTTCAGCAGGCTGAGGTCCACCGACTCCCAGTCCATCGCTTCGGACCAGCGCCGCAGGTAGGGGTCGATGCGCAGATCGTCGTTGAGCACCAGGGTGGTGGCGGTGGGGCTGGCCTGGAGCAGCTCGTTCCACATCTGGCAGAGCCCGACCACCCGCTCATGCAGCAGGAAGCGGCGATGGGGCGGCTCGCCGTCGGCCAGCTCGCGGCACAGCCGCTCCAGGTAGCGGCTCTGGCTGGCCCCATCGCCGTGGCCGTTGACCACCACCAGGATCGGCACCTCGGGAAAGCTGCGCCGCAGGGAGCGGTAGAGGGGACGGAAGTAGGTCTCGTAGCGGGCCTCGAAGGTGGTGATCGCGAAGCTGAAGCGCTCCCCTAGCGGTAGCCGCGGCGGCAGCAGGACCCTGGGGATGCGGCGGCGGCTGCCGTGGACCACGGCCCGGGCGGCGAGGTAGAGGCGCAGGTTGAGGGAGGAGCGGTTCATGGCGGCGGTGGTGGGTGCTCCCTCAGGCGCGCCCCAGGGCGTCGATCGCCTCCACCAGGGCGCGGTAACGCTCCTGGGGGCGGATGTGGTCGCGGAAGCAGCGGGCACAGTCCTGGCGCCGGGCGTCCAGATCGGCCCCCAGGTGGTGGGCCGCCGCCAGGAAGCCGGCGCCATCGTCCACCATCACGCCGCAGCCGAAGTCTTCGACGAACTGGAAGCTGGGCTGGCGGCTGCAGATCACCGGCACCCCCATGGCCAGGTACATGCACAGCCGGTTCGAGCTCACCCCCATGGCCTGGAACTGGGGCGCTGGATTGGTGTAGACGGCCAGGCCGATGTCGTAGCCCACGGCCGATCGCCAGGCCTCCTGCCAGGACAGCCGGCCGGTCTCGATGTGGAGCCGGCCTCCCAGGCTCAGGCGCCGCAGCAGGTAGAGGGCCAGGGGATCCACCCCCAGGGGCTGGACCACGGCGCAGAGCGCCGGATCCTCGTGCAGGGCGTCGAGCAGCCAGTCGGCGCCGGCGGTGAGGTTGAAGCCCCCGGAGATGGCCAGGGTGAGGGCGTCCGGTGGCAGGCCCCAGCGCTGGCGGAGCTCCCGGCGCAGGACCGGATCCCGCTGTGGGGGCTCCCGGAAACAGCCGGGGTAGACCAGAACGGGCTGGGCCGGCGGCAGGCCGGCATAGTCGCGCACCAGATCCACCCGGTGGGTGTCGTTGACGATGGTGAAGCGCGCCCGCCGGTAGGCCTGCAGGCAGAGCCGTTTCCAGCGTTCCGACCGGGGCCCCCGGTAGCTGCCGGCGCGGATCTCGTCCCCCAGGACGAAGGAGGGACGGCGGTGCAGGCGGGCCAGCACCCCCACCACGGCGATCGGATCCTCGGTGGTGCCCGAGAAGCAGGCGTAGCGGCGCCAGCGGGGACGCCAGGCCTGGGCCAGCAGCCAGCGCATCGAGTAGGCCACCGGGTGGGTGCTGACCCGGTCGCCGTAGGGGGCGGTGCTGCCGCAGGGCCCGGGGGCGAAGACGTGGACGTCGTAGCCGTTCTCCAGCAGGGCGGAGATGATCGCCTCGTTGGGGGGCGAGTGCAGCAGCTCCGGCACCAACAGGAAGTGGGCGGCGATCGGCCGTGGCGACGAGGGACCGGTCATGGAGGAAACGATGGGCTAGAGCGCCCTGGGGGTGCGGGTGGTGCTGAGGTCGGTGGGAAGCTCCAGCCTGCCGGCGCTGTAGTCCTCCAGCAGCCGGTGGGTGTAGGAGCGGATGAAGTCCACCGGGAAATCCTTGCGCGAGGGGTTCGGCGCCGTTTCGGTCTTCTCCCGGGCGGCGATCCGGTCGTACCAGTTGTGGTAATGGGTGATCGTGCCGTCGAGCCCGTAGAAGTTGCCCAGGCCGTAGCGCAGGTAGGCCAGTTCGTCGCTCCAGATCGCCGGTGGGGAGGCGGGCGTGAACAACGGCTCGCTGGCCCGGTTGGACACATAGACGTCCATGGGCACCCAGCCGAGCTTCTGGCGCTGGAGCTCCCGCGGCAGGTGGTGGGTGATGTGGGGGCCCTGGAAGTCGACCTCGTAGCGCGGCCGCGGCAACCGCCCCTTGCGCCGCCAGTGGAGACGCCGGCAGCGGCGGAACCGCCGGGTGTGCATCAGCAGGAAGGAGCTCTCCGGCATGCCGGCACCGAAGGGGCGGGTGAGCGGTCCGCAGCCGATGTCCTGCGGTGACACCAGCGCCACCCCCTCGCTGAAACGCGAACGGCAGAGCTGGAACCAGTCCGGTGCCAGCAGGATCACGTCCGCATGCAGCAGCAGCGTGTACGGCGAACGGGAACGGTTCAGCAGGGCATTGAGCGCGTCCGGCTGGCTGCAGCGGCGCTGCACCACCTCGGCCCCGCGCTCGCTGGCGATCGCCGCGGAGCGGTCGGTGGAGCCGTTGTCCAGCACGCAGACGTGGGTGTCCACGCCCCGGGTGGTGCTCTGGAGCGCCTCCAGGCAGTGGGGCAGAAACAGCTCGCTGTTCCAGCTGGTGATGCCGACGAAGAGTTCGGGGGTCGTCATGGTCGGGGGAGGAGCCGCAGGCGGCGCAGCAGCCGCACCGGCAGCTGGCGCTCCAGGGCCGAGAGCCGCTCGCCGAGGGCGGACTTCTCCGCCAGCAGCCGCTGCACCAGGCGATCGAGTGAAGCGCTGGCCCCGTAGCGGGCGTAGATGGTGGCCAGTTCGGCCGGAAAGCGTTCCCCCTGGCGCCGGGTCTTCACGGTGGGGTAGTAGCGCATCGCCCCCAGTTTCTCCTGGGTGATGCTCCCCGAGCAGCGCTGCGAGAAGCGCCACCAGAGGTCGTAGTCCATCAGCAGGCTGAGGGACTCATCCACCTGCCCTCCGGCCTCCTGCCAGAGGGAAGCGCTCCAGAAGCAGCTCTGCTGCAGCAGGAAGCAGCCATTCTCGATCGCCAGCAGGGTGTCCTCGGATCCCTCCCGGCCCGGCACATGGCGCAGGAACTGCTGGTCGGCGCTGATGATGTCGCCGCTGCCGATCACCCAGCGGCGGCCGGGCTGGGTGGCGAAGCAGCCCAGCACGGTGTGGAAGGCACCGGGCAGATAGAAGTCGTCGGAGTTGAGCCAGGCCAGGATCGAACCGCTGGCCCGGCGGAAGCCCTTGTTGATCGCGTCCGACTGGCCCCGGTCGGGCTCGCTGATCAGCACCGAGATCCAGGGGCGGTAGCGCTCCAGCACCGCCGGGGTGTCGTCGGTGCTGCCGCCGTCCACCACGATGATCTCGACGTTGTCGTAGCCCTGCCAGAGGATCGAGAGCAGGGTGTCCTCGATGTAGGCCCCCTGGTTGAGGGTGGGGATGACGATGGAGAAGAGCGGCCGGTCCGGGTCGCTGCAGAACCGATCGGGCACGGCAATGGACGCGGCTCCGGACCAGCCGTAGAGGGGACGGCTTTCGGGCAGGGGCACCTCAGCCATGGTGGGGTCCGGCCGCGACGGCCCGTTCCATGGAGGCCAGCAGACGGGGCGCCACGTCGTCGATGCCGGACTCCCGCCACACCCTGGCCCGGCTGCGCTCCCCCAGGCGGCGCCGGCTGTCCGGGTCGGTGCTGAGCCGGTGCAGGGCGGCGGCGAAGGCCGCCAGGTCGAGGTAGGGCACGGCCAGTCCGCAGCCGTCGGCCACGAAGTCGACGATGCCGCCCCCGCCCTCGAAGCAGATGGTGGGCACGGCCGAGGCGGCGGCCTCAAGGGCCACCAGGGGATAGGGGTCCTCCCGCGACAGCAGACCATGGACGGCGAAGCGGCCGATGACGCCGATGGCGGAGGGCATCGGTGGCAGCAGCAGGACCCGGTGCTGGAGCCCCAGCAGCTCCAGGTCGCGCCGGGCCATCATCACTTGCTCCTGCCCGGGGGAGGCCCCGAGCCAGACGGCCAGGAAGGGCTGGCCGGCGAAGACCCGCTCACATTCCTTCACCAGCAGGGGGAAGAGGTCAAAACCCTTGCGGGTGATCGCCTGGCCCGCGAAGCCGAACACGAAGCTGCCCGCCGCCAGGGCGGCGTCCAGTGGCTCGAGAGCGGGCTCCGCCTGCGGCGGCTCCGGCGCGGGCTGGCCCGGCCCGGGGGCGGAGAAGGGCACGAAGCCCGGAATCACGGTGCAGCGCTGGAGGGGCAGTCCGTGGTGGATGTGCAGGGATTGCTTCACCCCCTCGGCGCAGGCCACCACGACGCTGGAGACGGACAGCTGGCGGGCCACGGCCTCCGGGCTGCTCATGGTGGCCAGGGTCGTTTCGAGTTCATGGACATGGCTGAGGCAGGCCGGGCGGGCCGGATCGGCGGCCAGGCCCCGGAGGTGCTGGCCCAATACCAGGGTGTTGAGGTAGATGAGTTCCGGGCGGTGACGCTGCACCGCCGCCTCCAGCAGCTCGGCAGGGCCTCCCGCCCGTCCCCGCCCCAGCCGGGCGGCGACGCGCTCGCGCAGGGGCTGGAACAGCGGCCGGCTCCAGGCCTCGGTGGGCGCCAGGGCTTCGAAATCGGGGCGCAGGGGACCATCGCTGAGCAGCACCACCGCCGGTTCGATGCCGCGCTTCTGCGCCATCAGCCAGCGCAGCAGCCAGAGCAGCAGCAGCGGGGCACCACTGCGGGTGGCCATGTGGGAGACGAACAGCACCCTCATGGGGCGATCACCTGCTTCCAGACGATCAGGGTGAGCAGGAAGGCCAGGGTCCTGGTCCGGTCGGTGCCGCTGCGGTGGGCCTCCAGAATCCGCCCGACCAGCTCGGGATCCACCAGATCGTCGATCCGGCCGGCGTGTTCGAGCAGGAAGGCATGCATCCGCGGGTCGCGGTACCAGTCGGCGCTGAGGTCGTAGCTCACGTAGCGGGCCCGCCGCATCGGCGGGGTCCAGTACAGGGGAGGGGCCTTGGGCAGCATGCGGCGCCGGTCGAAGCCGTTCTCCTCCGGAAACGTCAGCAGCTCGGGGCAGTTGCGGGCGATGGCATGGCGGTGCCAGTTGGAGCCCAGCTTCCAGCCATCGGGGAGGTTCCAGATCGCTTCGATCCAGCGGCGGTCGTGGAACGGGGAGCGCCAGGCACTGGAGGCCCGGTACATGCGGATGCCGTTGGCGTAGAAGTTCGGCACCCGCTGTTCGAAGTAGTAACGGGTGAGGCCCTCCAGGAAGCCACCACGGCAGAAGCCCGCCAGGCGTGCGGCCCGCCGCTCGCGGCCCTCGGCCACCAGCTCGGCGGCCAGTGGCGGCGCCAGGTGGTTCAGTTCCTCGGCGGAGAAACTGGGGTGCCGGTTCAGTTTCATCCTCCAGAACCGGCCCAGGGCGACGTCGGGGGCGAGGGAGGCGAAGCGGCCCAGCCAGCCGCGGTCGAAGTAGTAGGAACGGGCGAATTCCCCCAGAGTGCCGACGAAGAACGTGGCCTCGGCGGGGATCGCGGCCTTGAGGGGATAGAGGAAGGTGTGCCAGTGCCAGGCGGTCTTGGTGCCGTTGGTGACGCTGGAGATGCTGGGCGCGTGGGCGAAGATGTCGTCGAGCTCCAGGCTGATCAGCTGGTGGGGCAGATCGAAGCGCTCGGCCATGCGGCGGGCCACCTGGACGTCGGTCGCCTCCTCCCTCCCCATCGTGATCAGATGGGGCCGCAGGCCCTGGCGCAGCATCGACGCCAGGATCACTCGCGAATCGAACCCGCCCGACAGGGACAGATAGGGGTTGTCGCCCGCCAGCCGCAGGACCGCGGCGTTGAGTGCATCGACGGCGGCGTCAGGGTCGGCGGGGGCCGGCGGGATGTGGTCGAGGACCGCGACGGAGTGGAGCGAGACCCTTCCCTCGGTGAAGTGCAGGATGCTGCCGGGGGGAACCCGGCGGATCGCCGGGTGGAGGGTCTGGTTGTCGGTGAGGTTCTCCAGCTGGCAGAGATCGCCGAGGGCCTGCCAGTTCCAGCGCCAGGCGAGGCCGCTGCGGCGCAGGATCTCGGCCACCCGGTCGCCGTGGAAGAGGCGGCCGTCCTGTTCCAGGACGTAGTAATGCGTCGCCCCCACCGGTGAGGTGACCACGGTCACGTCCCCGGCGTCGGTCTCGATCACCAGTGCGTACTCCCCCTGGGTCTCGGCCAGGGCGCGGCTTCCCTGGCGCAGGAAGCGTCCGAGCAGATCCGCCTCGGTGCTGTCGGCATAGCCGATGCAGGTGAGCCGGTGGTCGCCGATCTGGATGGTCATCGGTTGCGCGGGACCAGCCTGCCGAGCATCGCCTTGCCGGCCCGCCTGACCCGGGAGCCCAGGCGTCCGAATCCGTCGCCCTGGGAGGTGCTGGGGGTGCCCTCCAGGGGCAGGTGGCCCCAGGGGGTCTGCTGGCGGATCTCCAGATAGCGCTGGCGCCAGGGATGGGTGCAGCGATGGTGCCAGGGCTTGGCCACGCCCGAGCCCGCGAAGTGGATCACGGCGGGGTTCGCCCGGGCCAGTTCCGCCTGCCGGCCCAGGGGGGTGTCGGCAGCGGTGTAGTCCGGATGCATCCAGAGGTGGGGCAAGGCGTTGAAGCGCCAGTCGAGGGGAAGCCAGCGGGCCTCGAGCAGGGAGTTGAGCACGTCCTGGTCCCAGTGCTTGATCCGCTCGGGATGGGTGCGGGCGAACTCCAGTCCGTTGGCCAGGATGTTCTCCCGGCGCCAGCGGCCCAGATCGATCAGCATCGCTCCGGCATTGAAGACGAGGGAGCCCTCCGTCAGACCGAGGCGGTTGCGGTCGAACTCCTGGTTGTGTTCCTCCACCGCACCGATGCTGTTCCCCTCCAGGGGCGACTCCCAGAGGTCCCGCAGCGTGTCGACCACGATCAGGTCGGAATCCAGGTAGAGGACCTTCTCCACCGCATGGGGGAGAGCCGCTGGCAGCAGGAGCCGGAAATAGGTGGCGAGGCTGATGTGGCCGAAGACGGGAAAACCCGCGAGCATCTGCTCATCGAGCTGCAGGAAGGAGACCGAAGGCAGAAACTCACCGAGATAGGCCGCCAGCCGCGCCCGTTCCGCGGCATCGATGACGCCGTGGAGGATATAGACACTGAGGCTTTCTGTTGGATTGGAGAGCTGCAGGGACTTCAACATCACGGCGCAATGCCGGATGTAGTTGTTGTCGATCGTGCAGGCAATGATCATG